>Ga0326728_10008471_pt1 | contig 25525 bp, 36 predicted proteins | sample MB3enrmetagenome_FD_207602 | JGI IMG/M metagenome (GOLD analysis project Ga0326728, IMG submission 207602) | Lab enriched peat soil microbial communities from McLean, Ithaca, NY, United States - MB31MN | ecosystem: Environmental > Terrestrial > Soil > Wetlands > Peat | place: USA: New York... | reverse complement strand
TTCAGGACGCGGTGAGTCTCGGCCAGCACCTCGTCGATGTTGTTCCAGAGAGCGTGTATGACGCCGTAGAGGAAGACCACGTCCTGGGAGCCTTCGGGCAGTCCCGTGTGGGCGGCGTCCTCCAGGACGACCTCGACGTTCTTCGCTCCGAGCCGCGTGATCTTTCGGCCGACGTACTCGACCGCCGCGGGGTTGTTGTCGAGCGTGAGGACGTGTCCTCGGTCTCCGACCAGCTCCGCCGCAGGGATCGTGAAGAAGCCAGGTCCGCACCCCACCTCGAGGACATCCTGGCCCGCGACGACCCCGGTTTCGCGGAGCCAGTCGTACGGGTTGACCGCCACTCGGTAGAGGGTCTCATGGACGAGTCTTATGATACCGAAGTGCGCCTTTTCGTAGAGCGACATCCGATTTCTCACGAGCTGTAGTCGAAGGTCGCGTGCAGATGAACCGTCCTCAACATGAAGCCTTAAAATTGAACAAGGTTTCTCAATCGCGGAGGTAATGTTGTGAGCGTCTCCCAGCTCCTCTTCGAGCTTGCCAGCGACGACAGGTTGACCATTCTCTCCGAGGTAGGAAAGCAGCCCGTGAGGCTCTCGGATGTGGCGCGGAAGCTCACGTCCACCGTGCAGGAGGCATCCAGGCAGCTCGAGCGTCTCGCTGAAGCCCGGCTCGTGTCCAGGGGCCCGGATTCGAGATATGAGATTACGCCTCTGGGCAGGGTCGCGCTGGAGCTGGTGCCTTCGTTCAGGTTCGTCTTCGACGAGAGAGATTTCTTCCTGTCGCACGAAGTCTCGTCTCTTCCGCCGCCTTTCGTGCACAGGCTTGGGGAGTTATCGGTACACCGGAGAATCAATCGCCTTGACGAGACTCTCGCCCTCTCCGAGGAGTTGATTCGGGGAGCGAGGAAGTACGTCTGGTTCATGTCCGACCAACCCATCCGGCAGTCCTTTCCTCATGAACACCCGGCTGGCGTAGACTTCAGGCTGATATTTCCCAAGGAGATTGATTCGGAGGCGATTCGCCGGGTCCGAGACAGGATTGGCTCGACCCTTCAGGTGGTCAAGGTTGACCGTGTCCAGGTCAGTATGGCCATGAACGAAAGCATCGCCGCAGTCTACTTCCCGACCTTGGACGGGAGGATGGACCTGACCAGCGGGTTCACCGGAGAAGAGGCTGGATTCCACGCGTGGTGCGAGGACCTTTACGAGTTCTATTGGGGCCGTGGCCGAGAGGGCCGCTCCAGTTAGGAAGGACCCACTCTGCGAAGGTTCAACTCCGCTGTTGAATCCTACCAATCAGACTTGAGGACGTCTAATCTGCAGGAAGATCCAGGGAAGAGACGGGGGTGAAAGACATTGGGTAACAAGAGAGAGGTCAGAGCCGCAGCGAGGAGGACGTTCAAGGAAGCGAGAACCGCAGCTCGCAAGAAGTACAAGGAAGCTGTGGAAGAGGCCAAGAAGGCCTTCAAGGTCGAGGTTGCGGAGGCACGAAAGGCGCACGGCGATTCATTGGCTCTCGCGCGAGAAGATTGACGTTTCGAGACGGCACTCACCCCTCTGTCGTGGGTGCCGTTCCGTCCGCCTCCGCCGAGGATAGTCACCCAACCTTAATCTAGGAAGAACCGGGCCCGAGGCGGTCCTCGAATGCCCACCGTGAAAGTCAACGACATAGGTATGTACTACGAGCTGCATGGCGACGGGGACCCCGTGGTGCTGATCGCAGGACTCGGGACGAGCATCTCCCCGTACATGCGGATTGTCCGCCGGCTCGCGCAGAAGTACAGGGTCCTGGCGTTCGACAACCGCGGAGTGGGGCGGACCGACAAGCCGGACACCCCCTACACGATAGAGATGATGGCGGACGATACGGCGGGGCTGCTCAGGGCGCTGGGCATCGCGCGGGCGGACGTGATAGGCGTGTCCATGGGAGGCCGCATCGCCATGGCGCTGGCCCTCCAGCATCCCGAGGTGGTGAGGAGCCTGGTCCTGGCCTCGACGTCCGCGCGCGTCCTGAGGGGGACCCGGACAACCCCGCGGTTCAGGCTCTTCAAGTTCGTGAAGTGGCTGAGGTCAGGGGGCAGGTTCCTTGGGAGGGACCCGCAGCCCTACTACGCGTTCATCCGCCAGCTCGACGCGTCGGGCAGCTACGACTGCAGCGGCAGGCTAGGCGAGATCCGGGTGCCGACCCTCATCCTGCACGGGAAGCTGGACAGGCTGGCTCCCTACGGGCTGGCTGAAGAGATGCACGCCGGGATAAGCGGCTCGAAGATCGTCGAGTTCGAGGGAGGCCACCTGTTCCTGTTCTGGGAGAGCGACCGGTTCGCCGATGCTGTGAAGGAGTTCTTGGGCAGCCTCAATCCTGCCACTACCCGGTGATGTTTAGCCACATACATGGTTCATTGCGCCTCTGTCAGGGTGTGGACAACTGGTCCAGCATGATTTTATCCCGCGCGCATTCAGAACTGCGTGCATGAAGAAAAATTAGTTGCCATCCAGAGTCAGAGGGAAAGAGGACGAAGTAACCATACTTGGAGTTCGAAGGAAGGACAGGAATGACCGTTATGAAGAGATTTGCGTCTACTGCGGACTCGGTTCCATGGAGTTCATGGTATCGCTCCCTTCCGACGAGTTTACGGTTGCCGGGCTCAAGAGTGAGATTGGCAGAAGATTGCTGTGCGAGTTCGGGGCCAAATACGCGAAGTCGTTGGTGGGCCAAAAGATTCCAATCGCTGAGATCATCAAGGAATCGGAGCGCGCAAAAGGCAATCCCAGGTTCTGGGACTTGTTCTAGAGCATGAAGCAACGCGCGAGGCGGATTAGGCTCCCAGCGGTATCTCCGGTTCCGGGACTTCGGCCTTGACGCGATAGAGATACACGCCAAGTAGCCTGTAGCGATATTCGCCTTCGTCGAACTCAATCAGTGGGTCGAGCAATCTTCACACTAGGCTATTTACCGAAAAGCGGGAGAGCGATGTTCTTGGTCGACAAATGAGCCTAAAGGAAGCGATGGTCCTCATGAACGGTCAGGAGTACGGGCGCGCGATCTCAATCCTTGAAGAGGGAGCGTCCAGCGAGAGCAAGTCTCCATCCGAAAAGGCCGAGTTCTGTGCATGGGTGGCTGAATGCCATCGCCAGCTCCAGGACTACAAGATGTGCGGCGACTGGTACCTTGAGGCTGTCAAGAGAATCTTTTCACAGCAGGCAGACGTGAGGTTGAAGGCGAAGCAGGCTCTGCCGATGAGCGAGAAGGCCCTGGAGAGCTACAAGCTGGGCGGAGACACCGTCGATGTCCTCGAGGCTGCAAAGCTCAAGCAAAGACTCCTCGACCTGTCCAAATAGGGTAAGGCGAGCAATCGGCGTCGCTGTCCTGCTAGTCTTGATTGTTGGGGTTTCTGCCGCAGTGGAAAGTCAGAAGAGAAGTTGAGCCATGTGTAGGGCTCATTGCGCTTCTCAGGAAATGTTTTCTGGAATTAGTCGTTCAACTTCAACTACGTCTATCCATTTCCCATCAAGCTTCCCATGTTTCTCATGGATCCCAATCTCCCTGAAGCCCTTGCTCAGACAGAGTTTCCGGCTTGTGAGGTTCGTGACAAATATACGGCCCATTAGCTTCCAGTATCCTCCCTTGATTCCGGCGTCTATTAGGGACTGAAGCAATGCCTTTCCGATTCCTTTTCCTCGGTAATCGCTGCGCACGTATATTGAAACCTCCCCGATACCCGAGTAGCAAGATCGGGAGCTGTATGGCGAGATTGAGCTCCATCCAGCAATTCCTCCACCTTCCATCTCAGCTACAAAGACCGGGTGCTTGTCCCCTCCGTTCTCTATCTTCTCTCGTCTATCCTCCGCTGTCACATGAGCTGTGTTGAATGTCGCGACTCGCTCGTCGATGCCGGAGTTGTAGATTGAAGCGACCTCGGCTGAGTCTTCAGCGCGCGCCCGTCTGACAGCGAAACCCATGGACGCGCATGCCTTCCGCTCGAATTTATGCCCGCCTGTGTGGCACATAGCAAATGTGCGCGTTCCTGCGAATTCTTTCGAACAGGGATTGCTCTACGGATTGCTTTGAGTGTCTGGAGCCTCCAACCGATTGCTGGCTTTGGAATCCGAAAAGGAATGCCTCGTCCTGGATAGGGTTGATTGCGCCTCCGCCGAGGACAATCACCCACGCGTTGGGCCATGGGTGCCGCTGCTTCCAACTCATCAGGGACCTCGACTCTGTATCAGAATCGTATCACCCAAGTGACCTCTGTATCAGAATCGTTTCAGCGAACCAATTTACCCCCACTCCTACCATACATCTGCCGTGATTCAAAATTGAATGCGCAACAAACGGCGGAAGCATTCCCGAACAGGGCGTCGGTGCTGGCCATAGTCGGAGGCTGCCTCATAGTCATAGCCGGGATGCTCCTCATGGCGCTCGGCATCTTCGTGGTGCCTCACCTGAGCCCGTCCATGTTCAACGGCACGACCGGGTCGGTCCCGGTCCAGAACCTCCCGAACTTCGTGGGGAACGTCCTCGAGGGGCTGGGCCTTCTGGGGCTCGTCTCGGGCCTCATAGTGCTCGGCTCCGGCGTCATGCTGAGGATAAAGCCCGAACAGTCGGTCGTCTTCGGGGTGCTCATGCTCATCTTCTCGGTCCTGAGCTTCTTGGGGTCGGGAGGGTTCATCGCAGGGGCAGTGCTGGGCATAATCGGGGGCATAATGACCCTCAGGTGGAAGCGGCCGGCGGCGCCGACCGGGTCGTAAAGTCGGGCGTGGGATGGACAAGATAAAGAATCATCACGCGAGCGGGTGGACGAGGGGCCGAGCGACTTGCAGAAAATCAAGGTCCTGCTGATACTGCTGCTGGCGGCTACCGTCGGCCTTGCTATCTCAATCTACCTGCTGGCCCTGGTCTATTCCCCGACCGCGTCGCCCATGCGCGTGCTATACCTGTTGGTCACGCGCGGCTTCCCGCAGAACCTGACCTTCTTCGTCCCGCTCTCCTCACTCTTGTTCCTCAGCACGGTCCTCGCCAGCATGGTCGGGGTGATCTACTTCCTCGTCCTGCCGGAGATGAAGACCTACTACGAGTCGGACCCCGGGAAGGACGCCGGCGCGATGGTCCTGAGGACGCTGAAGCCGGACGAGAGGAAGGTGGTTGGGGTGCTCAAGGTCCATGGGGGCACCTACATGCAGAAGTTCATCACCCGGGAGACCGGCCTGTCGAGGCTGAAGACGCACAGGGTCGTCGCCGCGCTCGCGGAGAGGGGGATAGTGCAGGTCCAGAGGCGGGGGAACACGAACGAGGTCTCGCTCGCGAAATGGTTCCTCGACGGGATGAAATCAGAATGACGGAAGATGCCGTTCCGCGAACGATGGTTCGGTGCGCCTCCGCCGGGGATTAAATCCCCACACGTTGGGCCACAGGTGCGAGACGAAGACGGGTTACTGCCAACAATAGGAGCCTTCCCCGTTCATCACCGATGTGGTGGTCACGTTGCCCGAGGGAACGTGAAGGGTCACGCAGGAGGTTCCAATCGGGGGGACCGTGGCAGAGAAGGCGTATGCCTGTCCCTGGTACGCGACGGTGAAACTGAGCTGGCCCCCGGGGTCGGCTTGATCAGGAAATACGGGCGTGAGCCACCCTCCTTGCCCGACGGAGAAGTTGTCGAGGTAGACCACCTGGGTCTCGGGGGGCTGCCCCACGATGTCGCACCCGAGCCTGTCCACCGCGTTGATGCTCTCCCCGCTCACCGGAGCGCCCGTAGAGTCCGATATGACCTGCAGCTGGAACCCGCCGATGCCTGTGACGGAGCACTGGGTGAGGTAGGTGTCGCTCGAACTGACGCTTGTCCCGGTTACGAATCCTGTACTGGTGAATGATGCAGTCGTCGTGGTGAAGGAGGCGCAACTTTCGCCAGGACAGGTCGTGAGGGTAGAAGATACCGAGGTGGCCGAGACCGTCGAGGAGGTCGTTGGGGATCCTCCTGAAGTCGAAGGTGCTGTGAGAGCTGTGGACCTGTCCGCGTTTGTAGTGCTGACCATTGCTAAGGCGAGCGTCCCTATCACGATGACGATGACCACGACTACGACCACCACGGTCATCCCGATGGCACTTCGTCCTGTCGATATCGTGCTGTTCATGGTACCACGCCCCCACAATACGACGTGGAGCCGTATGGGAGAGAGGTTTCGTTGTAGCCTGTTACCGTTAGGATCAGCGTGAGGTTCGAGCCGTCCAGTTTCTGGGCGGTCGCGCACAGCGTCAGACCATTGTTGTTCGGACCGGTAAGGATGACACTCTTGGAATACAGACCGTTGCCGGTGATGTTACCGCCGACGTTCAATGAGTTGGACGAGCAAGCAATGCAGCTGTATCCTTGGTAGGTCAGCTTCCATGGGCCGCTGTAGTTCACGGATACGGTGAAGGTGTAGCTGTAATTGGCAAGACAGTCTCCGCCGGGTGGATAACCAGAGCATGAGCTGGAGGAGGCGGATGCATTAGATTGCGACGGAATGGAGACGACCCACAATACCCCGATTACGACAATGACAGCAACTAGGGCGATGACCGCTTTTCCAATCGCCGTCCTTTGAGTCCTCACGCCAAGTCGGCGCTCAAGAAGGCAATTCTCGATTAATAGTTTTGTCCGAATGAGATCGAACGCGATCTCCAGCCGTTTCTAACTGAACAGTGGAAGTTATAGTGCCGTTAGCTCTAGCGCGACGAACTAAGGTTCAAATGCCGACGTCTAATCACTTGGCGCACCGAGCGACCGACGATGAGAATCACAGTGTGCGAGCTGGGCAACAACCCTGACGACATCCGGAGTGACTGGAATGAACTCGCGAGGCACGTCAAGCACGAGTCGAGCGAGCTCGTAGTCCTTCCGGAGATGCCTTTCTACCCGTGGCCCTTCGCCGAGAGACGCTTCAGCAGAGAGGCCTGGGATGGGTCCGTGTCGGCGCACGATGCCTGGATGGGCAGGTTGGGTGAGCTTGCACCCGCAACCGTGCTCGCGACCAGACCCGTCGATTCGGGGCGTAAGAGGTTCAACGAAGCTTTCGTCTCGGAAGGAGTCAGGCACCGCAGAGCCCACACGAAGTACTACCTTCCGAATGAGGTGGGGTTCTGGGAGGCGTCCTGGTACGACAGGGGAGACGGCAGATTCAGGCTTGTGGATGCGGCCGAAGCGAGGGTGGGGTTCCTGATTTGCACGGAGCTGTGGTCGATGGCTGACGCCACGAAGTACGGCAGGCAGGGTGCCCACATAATCGCGGTTCCCCGCACGACCGGGAAGGCAACGGTCGAGAAGTGGCTGGCAGGAGGCAGAGCATGTTCCATCGTTTCAGGATGCTTCTCGGCCTCTTCTAACCGCGTCAGCAAAGACGGGTCTGCAGACCTTGGGGGGACTGGCTGGGTGACCGATCCTGATGGGAAGGTTCTCGGAACGACCTCTCGCGACAAGCCATTCGTGACGGTCGATGTGGACTTCAAAGCTGCGGCGAGGGCGAAGAAGACCTACCCGCGCTACTCCCTGTTCCAGAGACTCGACAGACCCTAGTAATTCTGAAGGAAATGTTGAGCCGTGTACAGGGTTCATCACGCCCCTGCCTGAGATGATCACCCACGTGCTGAGCCATAGGTGCGTCACGCAGACGGACGACTGGGAGGACGGATTGTCAGTGCCCGTTTTCCATACGCTATTTTCTTAAGAGCGATCAGCTCCTCGTCGAGGGTGACAAGTTCAGCTATCCCGGCGGCTAGAAAGTTCGCTGCGATGAGCGCGTCTCTCCCCCCGAGCTGATACCGCGTAGCGATGTCCAGGCCCACCCTGGTCGTCGTGAGCGTCTGGTTGATGAACAGGTTGCGTTCATCCGTGGATGCTTCAACGAGAACCCTCGAAGCGTCACGCGCCCTCCACTTCATCTTGAAGACGAGCGTGTGGTACGCCTCGTGAATTATCGTAGGGTTGAGGGCGACCGACTCGCGGGACAGCCACTCGGTTCGCTTGTGTGACGGGTGGTCCTTGTCAAGGTACGCGACGAGGACGCTGGTGTCTATTCCCAGACGCTCTTGATCTCTTCTGGAGTGGGCCATTCGGGCTTCGCCGTTCTCTTTGGCTCTATTCCGTTCAGGTCTTTCCACGATAGATGTTTCCTTCGAGCTGGCGTCATGATTATTCCTCCCGGGGCCTTCTCCAGGTCCACGACCGTACCCTCAGCCAGCCCGAGCTCTCGCCTCAGTTCTTGTGGGATGAGCACTCTTCCGCGGTCGTCAACCATTGTCTCCATTTTCCCATTGATATAATGGGAATGGACATTTAAGGATACCGAAAGCCAGGTTCATTGCGCCTCCGCCCGGTGACTATCTCGGAGGACCCTCGGTCAGGTGCCATGGGATTCTCACGATTCACCGGGCAAGATTATTATCCAGCTCAGCCCGGGAATGAGACTGTGACAGTGAAAGTCTACGTGACCCAGATGCTTGTGAGGCATCTGAACGTGAAGCCGGAGTTCACGATTGACGCCAATGATCTCGGAGCTCTCCTCGACGCGGCCGAGGAAAGGTTTCATGGGTTTCGAGACAGCGTGTGCGACGAATCCGGAAGAATCCGAGCCTATGTCAACGTCTTCGTGAATGGGGAGATGGTCAGGCAGGACCCTGAAGCTCTCTCAACTCCCCTCGCAGACGGCGATGAAGTCTATATACTTGCCTCGGTAGCTGGAGGTAGGCTGTAGCAGATGATGCTCCTGGTGGGGACGGTCAAGGGAGGATTCATCCTGGACGGCGACTCGTCGCGCAGGAATTGGAAGCTGCGAGGTCCATACTTCGACGGATACGAGACTTATGACATGGTCGCGGACACCAGCGGAGGGAAGCCTACCCTCTACGCAGGTGTCAATACTTGGACCTGGGGCCCTGTCATCTACAAGAGTGTCAATCGAGGTGCTACCTGGAAGAGGGCAAAGTCCAGCCCGAGATTCGCTCCAAAGAAGGGTGGGCTTGCGGTGAAGAGGGTCTGGAACCTTCAGCCCGATGGTGACGGCAAACTATACGCCGGGGTGGAACCTGCAGCATTGTTCGTGAGTGAAGACGACTCCGCTTCGTGGCAGGGGTTCGACGGTCTGAACTATCACGAGACCAGAGAGAAATGGCAGCCGGGGAACGGAGGTCTGTGCCTCCACACGATTGTGATTCACCCGCGCAACAGGAAGAAGATCCGGGTCGGAATCTCCTCCGTCGGTGTCGTGGGGAGTGACGACGACGGCGCGACGTGGAGGTTTATGAACAGGAAGATTCGCGCTGGCTTCCTTCCGTACAAGTATCCCACGTATGGCCAGTGTGTTCACAAAATCGACTACAACCCGAGCAAGCCCGATACGCTCTATCTTCAGAACCACGGCGGGGTCTACAGGAGCGAGGATTTTGGCGAGAGATGGACGGAGGCAGACAAGGGCCTTCCCAGCGACTTCGGCTTTCCGATCGCCGTTCACAGGACAAAGCAGGACATGGTGTATGTTTTTCCGTTGGAAGGAATGGGACGGTTTCCACCGAAAGGGAAATTCCAAGTGTGGATAACTCGCAATGGCGGGAAAGACTGGACGGCGAGTGACAAAGGGCTCCCGGAGCGGGCGTACTTCGGCGTCCTGAGAGAGGCAGTGGCTCTCGATGGCGAAGAGCCGGGAGGGGTGTACTGCGGCACCTCTACGGGGCAGGTCTACTACAGCAGGAATGAGGGAGACTCGTGGGAAGAGATGGTTCGCAACCTGCCCAGGATCACTTCGGTATCTCTGCTTGATGCCTAGTAAGGGTTCGTTGCGCCTCAGCCGGGGGTAATCACCCACACGTTGGGCTTTAGGTGAATCGATCCTCGCGTCGTTGTCTGGCGCGCGGGGAAGACCGGAAGAGATCGAACGTCATGTTGATTGCCTCAGCGCGAAGCTCGGCATGCATTAGGAAGCATAGCGTCAATGGTTCTTGAGAGGCCCACCTAGGTCGGAACCTCATCCTTCAATCCGGGCACCCGATTCAGAAGCTCTTCGACGGTGAGCTCCTCGTCTGTGAGCGAGATGACATAGCGGTCATGGGGCTCTAGAATCAGGAGAGCGATGGGGGAGACGAAGGCAGAGAACATCCTGCCCTTTGAGCTCCTCACCGTCACAACTTCGGTCACCAGGTGGAAGACCCGCTCTCCTACGACGAAAGAGGCGCCCGATTCCGTCGTCCTGCTCGTTTCGAGCTCCATCATCGTCTCGCCTCGCTGACCAATCGCCGAAATGGCTTCTTGGTGTACGCCATCAGGAAGGCCACGGCTATCGGCAGCAGCCTCACTCCGAGTTCTGCGCTGACGGAGCCGTCGAGTCGGGCTCTCTCCAGGTCTGGGCGCAGCGAGAGTGACGCGTGGGGCACGAAGTCGAAGGCCCAGGCAACGGACCACAGATAGCCCGCCAGGACCGCGGTATCGGCAGGGTCACCGACACCGAAGGCCACGTCTATGGAAAGTCTCCTGAAGCGTACCGCCCTCCGAATGCCCCTGAAGACGCGCGCGAGAGACGGGGCCGCGTCCCTCAGCAGTGAGAGCATGAGAAGCCCCCTGGAAAGGTCGAATCCTTCGCGTCTCGCCTTCCCCGTCTTCCTCTTCTTGGCGCTGTTCCGCCACAGGGTGATGCCCAGCCAGCGGAGGACGACGCTGCTCGTCATCGAGGCTTCGGCCTTCGATGCCTCCACGGTGAGGTCAAACGGTATCAGAAGAGCGGCGGCAAACAGCGCAAGAAGAACCAGAAGGACGATCGCAAGAATCTCTAGGAACAAATGCGACCGTCTCCGCTCAGGCTAGGGCTGAGCGGCTTCTTTCCTTTCATTCTTCGCTTTCTGAGAGCGCATTCCCTCGGCCAGGGTCGACGCGATGTCGCCGACGGCCTTTCCAATCCCGCTCGGGGGAGACAGCGATTTTACCTCAACGCCCTCGGGACCTGAGATTGACTTGTGGACGACCAGGACCGCCACAGGCGACACGCCCGCTACCCCTCCAGCCCCTACCACGCTTCCTGCGTTTCCACCGTTTGTCTGGCCCCTACCTTCACCCGTTCCGGCCCCGAATCCGAGACCGATTTTTGTGATTGTAATCATCACGTTGTCTCCCACTTCAATCGGTTCCGCGATTATGTTCTTCGTGGATATTGCTTTTAGCAGCTGGTCCACGATTGTCTTGATTTCTTGGTCTACAGTACTCATGTTCTCACAATCTTCGGTGGTCGCTCTCCTAGTTAAAGGGTCCCTGAGATTTCAAGGGCAGCTCGCCCACAATCAGGGAAACCCGGAGCGAAGAAGGACTGGGAATCGATTCAGAGTCTCCAAGCGTTTGTTAGCCTTGAGAATCTGAAGGAAATGTTTGCCATGTGCAGGGTTCATTGCGCCTCCGCCGGGGATAATCGCTCACACGTTGGTGTATAGGTGCTGGATTCAATTATGGCGCAAGCTGCTTTAGGTCGAGCGGATTCCCATACCTCTCGGAGAAGACCAGTTCTTCGAGTGCTTTCCTGTCTTTCTTCTTTCCCAGTATCTTTTGCTTGGGGTAGCCGAAGCCAAGGACCGCGGTTGGTTTGAGCTCGGATGGCACTCCGAAGTCACTGCGGAGATTGTCTTCCTTGATTCCGGTGAAGAGACGGGACACGACGCCGAAGTTCCAGGCCGTAAGTTGCATGTCCTGAAGGACTCGGCCTGCGTCTATCACGCTACCAGGCACCTTTGGATTCGTCATGATTACGATCGCAAAATCTGCATTCTCCACCCATCCGCCGGTGGTGCTGTCCTGAGCCAACCTCTTCAAGTTGGGTCGATCCTGAATCAGCAGGAACCGCCAGTGCTGGCTGTTCATGGATGAGCCTGTAAGCCTCGCAGCTTCGAGTATCTTGCGCTTTATTTCGCCCGGGACGTGCTTTGCGGCAAACTCGCGCACGTCGAGTTTTGAGACTATGGCGTCGTATGTGTCCATAAACAATCAGGATGAAAGACGCGCGTTGATTATTTCAGCCTTGCGGTTGATTGAGAGAGCGTTGTGGGCTTGATGGGGGGGTTTAGAGTCCATTGCGCCCACTCGCATGATTTTGGATCGTGACTTGGGCTTCGATCCTTCTGCCGTCCCGCTCTAGACCGATGTGATGGACGAGAGCCACGCATGACCGCCTTCTTGGTGAAACCTGGTCTCGAACTTCGCATCTCTAATCCAATCGACCTTCCAGCCATCCCCAAACGTCGACCTGATTTCATCCCTGGAGACTCGCCTTGGCCCTCCCCAGCCTGAAGGTTCCTCGTCGCTGAAACAGAGCATGAAGTATGTGCCTCCATCCTTCATCGCGGACCTGAGGCTCCTCGAGAAGAGAGCCCGCTCGTCGTCGGAAAAGACGTGGAAGAGGCCGGAATCCGTTACGGTGTCGAATCTCTGCTTTAGTTCGTTCAGGTGGAGGGCATCACCGACGACAAAGGCCGCTCGTGAGCCCCTTCCTGAGGCCTTCCTCTTCGCCTTTTCAATGGCGAGCGCAGATGCATCGATTCCCGATACCGCTAGAACAGTTCCCAGCCCCGCGAAGAATATTGCGTTCTCGCCGGTGCCGCAACCGACGTCGAGGACCCTTCCCCGAATCCTTCCGTCGTCCGCGAGCTTGACGAACTCTGCTTGCGGGTGGCCGATGTCCCACGGCGGCGTGCCCCTGTACGCCCCGTTGAAGAAAGCGGTCATCTATCCCTCTGGTCGGCGTCTCCATGCCTCATAACCCTACCGCTGGGAACGTGCGGAAGTGGCGGCCGGAGTCCGAGCCTCAATCGGGTTCATTGCGCCTCCGCCGGGGATAATCACCCACGTGCTGGGCTATGGGAAGCGGTCGACCTGGTCACTGACCGACGCCCAGCGTGTTGCCTATGCCGGCCAGGAGGACCGCGTCGCCCTCGTCCGTGTTCTCCTCGATGACCCTCGTCACGGCCTCGGCGGACTTGTCTGCGCCCTCCGCTATCTCCCTCTTCATCGTCGAGAGTACGTCTTCGTCGCCCTCTTTCACGAGGACTGCATACAGGGGTATCCCGTGGTTCGAGGCGACCTCCTCTATCTGGAACTTCTCGACGCCGATGCCCCCGATGGCGGCGCCCACCCCCTCAGCCACGTCGCCCGTCTTTTCGCCTTCCAGCTTTGCCGCGGCGTCCACCATGATTATGGCCTTCAGCGGCGCCTTCATCTCTTCGACCACCTTCCGGATGGCAACGCCGGGCTGCCCGACGTATCCCATCGGTCCCTCGGCCTTGATGACGTAGAGCTGGCGCCCCTTGACCGTCGTCCTGGCCATAACCGTGTCCTTGGCTATGGGCTCCGTGGGCGCGCCTCCGATGAACCTTGACGCCACCAGCGGCCCGACGCCGTCTCCCACGGGCTGCCCGCTCCTGATCGAGTCCGTCGCCTTGAGCATCTCCTCGGCCTGCTCCATTATCTGCGGCAGGCTCATCTGCAGCTGCATGAGCATCGCGTATGAGCGCGTCTTCCGTCCCGTGAGGTAGTAGTGCCTTACGACCTTGTGAATCGTGTTGAGCCCGCCGGCTATCTCCACCAGGTTCTGCGCGACCGAGAGGGAGACGGGGTCCGCTCCCTTCATCATCCGGGCCATCTCCTTCCTGACCCTGTCGTCGCCGGTGTTGGCGAGGTGTTCGATCTTCCTGATGATGCCGCTCGGGTCGATGTCGACGGGCATGATGGCGACGTAGTTGATGATGCCGTCGATGCGGTCCGCTAAGTCTCCGTTCGCCTTTCCGGTTTCTGAAAGGTAGTCGACCACGGTCTTCCTGGCGGCGCCCTTCATGGCCTCCAGCCTCGTCAGGGACCTCGTGATGCTCCCGAGCGTTGCGACGGACTGGATGCGCGGCGCGTAGAATATGAAGAAGAAGATGAGGCCGAAAGAGAGGAGGCTGAGGAAGGTGAGAAGGTCCAGCCCAAAGATTGCGAGCATGGCCTATCGCACCGTTCTCCTGCTGCCCGACTCCGTGCGCGCCTCGGCCGACCTTGCTGTGGTCCCGAGCTCTTTGCCTATCTTCGCTTGGTGAACTTCGGTTGGAGACATCGATATGTCACTGCCAAGGACGGAGTCGGTCTGGTATTTAAATTAAGTAGTAAATACCGACTAACTATGTAAAGTGGACTAGGATGGAATTTGTTAGTAGATCGCGTGCGGACCACAACGCAGAAAGGCAACTGACTTCGCTTTTTGCTTCCGGGAGGTACAGGACTCGTACGTCGCGGCCTATGTCATATCCATAAGCGCTGCGCCATTTTCCCAGTTTTGCCCTACCGAGCTTTCTAGGGTCCCCCGAGCTCAGGATGTCCTTGATGGCGTCGTCGACCTTTCGCTGATTCTCTTGACTCCCATTCTTGTAGCCTCTTCCGAAGGTTGGAGTGTATGCAGGAGACCAGGGCAAGTTCTATCTAGCCGGAGTGCAAGTCCTCGATCATTTCGTCGGCGTTCTTGAAGCGCTTCACTTTTCCCTCCTTTGCCTCCTTCAGTGATTGATCGGCTGTCGTCCGATATTCGGGATCGAGAATCTCAAATGCCTGTTCAGATAGCTCCTTGTCGCTGGCGCCCTCTGCAATCCCATCGCGAATCATCGCCAGTAAATGATTCAGCGCTTCCCTATCGATGGCGTATTTTTGCTCCGTCTTCGACATTTCCCTTCGTTGAAGTATGCCACGGAGCTAGATAAGCGAAGGGGTTCATTCGGCCTCCGCCGGATGATCAACCACGCGTTGGGCTACTGGGTCAGGCTCCAAGCCATATAGTTTCAGCGAGATCCTTGAAATGCTCGTCACCGGTCAGGACCTTCGCATTGTTTCGTCGTGCCGATGCAAGGACGATTCCGTCAAGCAGACTCGGCTTCCTCAAACCCGAAGACTCTGCCCGTCTTTCCAGTTGCATGGTCGCCCTTGCCGCCTCGAGCGCGAGGTCAGCATCCACATCCACGGGCTCTGAGGATTCAAGCATCTTGGCCAGCCGCTTCCGAATCGTCGGCCCGGTCGCACCTTCTCGGGTGTATTTTCTCGCCACTTCGGCGAGGACCGTGCCGGGCGTCAGCACATTCTCAGCTTCTTCAATGACTCCCTTGGCCCGCCGCCCTGCCTCACTGCCCAGGAAGACTTCGATCCACGCGTAGGCGTCAACTACGATCTTCAGCGCGATCATCCTCGGTAAACGAGGTCATCTTCCCGTTGTCCGCCCCGAACATCTCATCGAGCAGCTCTTTGCGGTGACGCATTACCAGCATCCGTATCGTCTCCTCCAGGGTCTTCGCGTGAATGCCCTTCTGGAGTGCGGCCAGCTCGCGCGCCGTATCCTTGGAGACCTTCACCGTGGTAGAGTCCATGTCAAGTATATAGTATACTGGTATATTTAATCGTCCCGGCGACTGAGCGCCTAGGGGTTCATTGCGCGTTCCATTCTGTTGAGGTAGAGTTTAAGAGCTGAAAGGGAGTCAGCAAGAATCATGCGGCACGCTAGGATGACCGCAATCATAATCATAATCGCGCTGGCAGCGTCCGTGGTCGCCTACGAAGCGTTCGAGGCCTATCAGCCAAGCAGCTCTGCACTCGCAAAATGCGAGCGGAATGCTGCCAATGGGGCGGGTGGCATCACAGCGTCTGTCTACGGTGTTGAAATGGAGGTGCCGCCTGGCTCGGACACAGGGAACCTCACACTGAGCATCTTGAATGACGCGTGTGGATTCGTCTCAGGAGTCGTGGTGATGACCATGCGCCCTACGCTGAACGGGACGGAGGACCTCAGCGTTCCGTCGCTCGTCACCAACGCTTCGTTCATCGAGTACAACGGGTCGTCAGTCAGCCCATCGAACACGATCCCACTGGACGGGGGAATCGGGTCTGGTTCGCTCAGCGTCCAGAACGTGTCGCCCAACCAGTCATACACGATGGAGATTGCGATACTCTTCACAAGTGCCAACCCGGACCAGCATCAAGTGGTTTGGACCACTACGTTTACGTCGACCTAGAATCTTCATTCGTATCCTGTCGCGCCGCTCCTTCTAAGACAATGAATGAGATGCTGAGCCGCGTATTGGGTTCGCTGCACCTCCGCCGGGGATGAACAATCACGCACACCCCTGTCAGGTTATTTGATCATGATTGCTTCGTCCAAGCCACGAAAGTGTTCGTCTCCGGTCACGACCTTCATCTTCCTCAGTCTGGCCGTGGCCAGGACTATGGAGTCTACCAACCCCCAACCCCTTACCTGCCGCCTTCGTTCGGCACTGATCTTCCCGGCTAGCTCCGCCGTCTCCTCATCGAGCGGAGCGAGAGCCGAGATTGTCTTGAGAAACTTTAGCCGCTCCTTGGGGTCAAGATTCTCTCTGGTGTACTTATCGGTGATCTCGGCTAACACGATGGTGGGAGTGAAAGCTTCGCCGCTTTCGATGTAACCCTTGGTTCTTTCTCCGGCTGGGCTGCCGGCGAAGTATTCGATCCAGGAAAACGTGTCAAGTATGTAGAACGCCGGTCACCTTTGGAATTCTTCGTGTTCACGCCTTGTGAGGTGAATCGACCTGGGCCTGTCGACGCCGAACATGCTCTTGGGTAAACGCTCAGCCTTCTCCATTAAGGAGTTGATCGCCTGGTCGAGGCTCTGGGCCCCCTCTTCTTTCATGATTCTTCTCAGCTTGTCGCGTGTCGACTCCTTGACCGCTATCGTCGTGGTCATAACGGGTGTAGGATATAGACTACAATATATAGATATACACTGCGCGTCTTCTAGCTGGTCATGGGTCCGTTGCACCTCTCCTAGGAGAGAATAGCGCGCCCGTGGTGACGGCGCCGCTGTCATTGGTGGTCGGCGGGTCGCTCGCGGGAGTCAACCTACCTCGAAGATGAAGGCGTCACCCGGGAAGTCATAGCCTGGCGTAGTGCTAATCACATGGATCGCCTCCGGATCTCCGACTGAAAGCATCCCGGGGCCTATCGCGAGCGCATAGCCGAAGGAGGAGCTGTAGTATCCGCCGGGTTCGCTCGGAGCGGTCATCGTGGTGATTAGAGCGAACGACGTTGCGTTGTAGAGGTAGACCGCTCCTCCGGTGATCGCGGTGGAGCTGACCACCGTCCCGTTGTAAGGGGCGCCCACGGCGATATAGCCGTACCCTGCGGCGACCATGTAGCCGAAATTAGGGGGAACGGCCTGGACCGCGGTGGACCCGCTGAACGTCTGAAGCAGCGCCCCCGACGCGATGTTGAAGGCATACACGTTGCCGACCTGTGACACATCGTCCACCGCTTCGAACGGCGCACCCACCACCAGCGTCGAACCGGTGCCGGTCAAGGAGAACCCGAACTCGCCGCCGGCCTGGGCTTCTGGGCTCGTGAGCGTCCTGATGAGCGAGAGGCTGGTCGCGCTGTAGACGTAGACGCGTCCGGCTCCCACGTTGTTGCCCGTGGTCTCGTTCTGCGCAGCGACGACGACGTAACCCGGCGTAGCGTACGTCGTGGAGCCGAACTCCCCCTCATACTGGGGGTTCGGCGATTGCAGGGTCCCTATCAGGGAGCCGGTCGTAACGTTGTAGACGTACGCCCTGCCGGCAAACCCGACGGTGGTGTTCTCCAGGATGGCGCCCACGACGAGAAGAGAGCCGCTAGCCGCCATATCGACGCCGAACTCTCCTCCAGACTCCGAGTTCGGGCTGGAGAGAGTCTTCAGAAGCTTCCCGGTCGTCGCGCTGAAGATGTAGACCTGCCCTGCCGCGGGCACCTTGCTCGCGTTCTCGCCCGGCGCGCCTACTATCACGGAGCTGCCGCTGACGGCGACCGACCAGCCGAAGGCTCCGAGAAGCTGGGGGCTAGGGCTCGTCAGAGTCTCGAAGAGAGACCCGGCCGACGAGTAGATGTACACGTTTCCCGCCCCTACCTGGGCGGCGGAGGTCTCGTTCGGGGCGCCGACGACCAGAAACGAACTGCCGGCGGCCAGCGCTTCCCCGAACTGTCCGGCCGTCGTTCCGTAGCTCGGAGAACCCTCTCCCGTGCTCGTGAGGAAGGTCGATGGGAACTGTTCGGACTGGGTGGAAGTGACGGACGTCGTATGCTCCGGGACCGTGGTTACGGATGTGGAGGTGGAGGAAGATGTCGTAGTTGAGGAGGAAGTGCTTGAACCGGGAGAGGAGGACGACGAAGCGGGTGCGGAACTCGTAGTTGTAGCGGTGCTACTGGTCGAGGCAGGCGTGGTCGAAGTGGTTGTGCTGGTGGAGGTCGTCGTCGCGCTGCTGCTCGTTCCCACCGTAACCGTGCTGACGGAGCTACTCGAGGAGGTGAATATCCCACTGACCCCAACTATGAGCGCGGCGGCGAGGATGATTACGACGATTATCACTGCGATGATTATCCTGCCTACCGCTGGCCTCTCATCTGCCCCTGACCGATCTTTCAACTGCAATTTGGTCGTACTCGAGACACGAAGAAGATTTGATGGAGATTCAGAAAAACGTTGCGTATGTAGGGGGCTTATTGCGCCTCCTCCGGGGATGATCACCCACACGTTGGGCTGTGGGTTTCAACCAAAATGTGTAAATGATTCGTGTCTGCAAAGCCAAATCCATTGCCAGCGGCAAAGAAACGGGCGAAGAAACCAAAGAAGAAGTCGAAGAAGACCGGAAGCGGATACGGGATACTGATAAACGAAAAGTGAAACTGGAGAATCCAAGCCAGAGAATATGGTCTGCCAATGAAGCCGAGGCTTGGAACCTAATCATTCCCCCAGAGCAGACGGCCAGAGAGGTCAGTTTCCTGCTCTCGGTATTCAGACATTTTGCTCATGAAGGTGTTCACGAGATACTGGACCTGGGTTGCGGAGCTGGTCGGTTGGCCATCGAGCTATCGGCGAAAGGCTACATCGTTACGGGCGTAGACAACTCCCCGACCATGCTGAAGATAGCGAGACGAAACGCCGATGAAAGACAGGTGAAGCTCAGGCTCCTTCGATCCCAGTTAAGCGAACTCAAGATTACCGGGCGGTTCGATGCGGCCTACAGCGTCCAAGACCCATTCAACTACGTACTCGAGGAGAAAGAACTCTCAAATTCGCTCGCGAGATTGAAGTCCCTGTTGCGACCCGGCGGAGTACTAGTCGTGGATATCATGAACTTCGCTTCATTGTACAGTAGGTGGAAGAGGGTTCTCAAGCAGACTAGCAGGGGCAAGAATTGGATAATCCACACCCGCGTATCGCACGAGGTAGATGACGTGAACATGCTCTGGTATCACAGATTGACAACTCAAATGGTACTCCATGGGAGAACAAGGCGGTGGAAAGAGACGCATGTGCTAAGAATGTGGACGTTTCCGGAATTTAGGAACCAATTGATCGCTAATGGCTTCTCCGACGTTCATGTATTTGGAAGCCTCAGAGAGGGAATAAAGGAAGCAACAACTCATGCTCCTCACTTGGTAATAGTGGCAACTAGATCTCCTTCCGATTAGTATAAGGAAAGTGCTGAGCCATGTATAGGGTTCATTGCGCCTCCGCTTGGAATGCTTGGGCGTGATGTAGGTCTATGACTTGCCGATTCTGAGATTCGCTCCGCACGAGGGGCATTTGGCGTCTCTCACAGGGTCAACGAGCATCCCGCAGTACTTGCATGGTATCTTCACGACCTCGCGCTCGATGATGACCGTCTTGTTGGGATCTGTCGGCTCTTTGCGCGAGAAGTCCTCGACTTCCTTGATGGTATCTCTGGACCACTTGTTGCCGCAATTCGCGCAGCGGTAGTAGGTGCGGGTGGTCACCCGGAGCGTTGGGACGCGCTCCTGTCGATTCACGTTTGTCACCTCCTTGTACGGTGTGCCATCTGAGCGAACCTTGTTCTTCGTAATAGTGTCCGTCCGTGTGACTATGCCGTAGGCTGGTTCCCGGCTCGCCACATAGGAACCGGTGGGTTGGATTTGGCCTCTAGCACCGCAATAGCTGCATTTGGGTCGTCCATAGTAATATGCTCCCGCTATGAGGAGGCCGATGAGGAGCAAGATTCCGAGGGCGGGATAGAAAACTAGGCTAAGGAGAGTAATGACAGCGACGACACCCACAATGGTGGTTGTCTGTTTCAACGCGTGAACATTGATGACTTCGACTAATACACGTTGTGAGTTGGTCTATCTGCTGAAGTTGTGTTGGTGAGACATGAGCTCTAGGACCGCTTTGTCAGCTCTAGATTACGGACTGGCTTACCCGCCAGTGCGTGATTGATTGCGCCTCAGCCGGGGATAATCACCCACGCGTTGGGCTAGTTAGTGGACTTTCGTCTCGAAAGTGAAGGGGCATCATCATGTTCGGTAGACGCGGTCATGATGTTCATAGTCCTCGAGAACTATGGTCTTCCTCGCCTCGTCAATTGAAAAGAGCAAAACATAGCTGCCAATGTGGACCCTTCTTAGTCCAGCGAGTGGGAAGCGGAGTGGCTTGTAGGCGTGGGGATCTTCGGCTATCTCCTGAACCTTCTTCGCAACCGCTTCCATCTGCCTGGAGTCTTTCTTGGCTAGCTTCCTGAACGCCTTATCGAGATGGTCTCGGATCTCGATGTCGTACATTCACTTCAGTCCATATCTCTTCCGCAGGTCAGGGGCGCGTCCGAGTCTGATTATTGGCTCCTTCTGGACCTCGAGGAGCTTGCGGATGTATTCAGGCCTGAACTCGGATTCCAGGACGATTTCCTTGTACTCTTTAGCGAGCTTATTGATGGCCTGCGACTTGTCTCTTAAGCCGTATTGGGCCTTTAGGATGTTGATGACCTTGTTGGCCTCAACGTCGATGTCGACAATTGCCTTGACCATATTAATATGGCATTAATACGCCATTATTTAGAGCTACCGTCAGGAAAGACGCGCCATCCCCGCTTCGACCGTCATGCATAGGGTTCGTTGCGCCTCCGCCGGGGCGAATTTCTGAATAACACTTATGTGCGAATCAATCAGCGGGTTACGCGAGGGACACGTGAAAGCCGAACCAGGTAACCGTTTGGTCGTCTGCCTGGGCGCGAGCATAGTCCACGGGAGTGTTAGCTTCAATTTCGTAAATCTCTTGAAGGAAAAGCTGGGGAGCAAGGGGTTTCGATTCGTCAATGCCGGCGTCAACGGAGACCTAGCCTACAACGTGCTACAACGTCTCGACCCAGTGATCGCAGCCCGGCCAGATTTCGTGGTGATACTCGTCGGGACGAATGACGCCATGTCCACCACCAGTGAGCGGGCAGAGAGTAGATACATACGGCGGAATGGACTGCCGCAAAGGCCGAGCTTGGACTGGTATCGTGAGAATCTGGAAGCAATAGTCGACAACCTGCAGCAGAGGACCGGCGCGAAGATTGCGTTGTCGTCCCTGCCTGTTCTTGGGGAGGATCTGACGTCCGTACCGATTCAACTCATTTCGAGATACAACGAAGCTATCAAAGGCGTGGCAGAGAAGTACCATGTGGCCTTCCTGCCCGTCTTCGAATCGCAGGTGCAATATCTGCGGTCAGCTCAGCACGGGCCCGGCAGGTCGTTCCAAGGCTTCGGGCTCCTGTGGAGGTCCATCCTGCGTCATCGGGTGCTCGGGCAGAGTTTCGACAAGATCTCCGAGAAGAACGGGTTCCTGTTGACGATTGAAGGGATTCATATGAACAGCAGAGGTGGTACGATGATTGCAGACCAAGTCGAGGCCTTCCTCTTGTCGCCTCCACCCGTATAGGGCCATTGCGCCTCCGCCGGGGATAATCAACCTTAGAGACGTAGTATGACGGAGGTACGCGAAGATGATATGCCGATATCTGCGGTGTCGCTTATTCTGAGCTTGAAGGAGCTTGAGGGGGGTGTCCACTCGCGTGCCCGTTCCGCAGAGAACCAATCAGATTTCTTCCGAGAAGCTGGGTCATGAGGGCCTTCGTTACTCTGGCAAACCTAGCCATGATCATCAGAAGGGACATGGTGAGTGTGAGAAGCTCGAAGTCAGGAACCATACTTCCTCGTAATTCGAATATGATAGCGGCTAACAAATCTTCATTGTGTGGATGCGGGTATTGTTGAGGGACGCATAGGGCCTATTGCGCCTGTATAATCAGCTAAATTCTGAACAAACTCTCTGGAGAGTAAGCATGTTTGCTCGAGCGTTAAACTCGATATGCTCTTGTCCAAGTCGGGAGAACTCTTCACAGCTGTCTGAAGTTCGAATCGGTCTCTCCCCGTTATTACGCTCCAAGAGTTTTCTGGATTCGAAATTCGCCCATACAGGTTTGCAAGGGCGATGAACCTATTTCTTATTGCACGCAAGTAGGTTTCATTCTCCATCAGCGCCAAAAGTCCGATACCTGTCTGAGTTGATTCGCAGAGGTACTTGAGAGCGGCAATCACGGCAAGGGGCTTCTCTCCCCTTAGGCCAAAACGTGCTTGCGACGATAGCATCTCGATGAAACGTCTGACATTATCTTCTGCAGCAGCAGGATCCATTCTGAAATCAATCGCACCTGCGCCCTGAACCCGTATCGTCGTGTTGCACCGGGGACAGATGAGTTGGGTAGAATAAGATTTCATTCGCGAGCCGCAGGACGGGCAGAAATTCAAGGGCTTGAATCATTGTCCCCTGCCGTTCATAAATGATTTTTCCACATGAGCGTGAGATTCAGGGCCTCTAGCCATTACTTGCTCTTGCACCTCCGTAGAAAGTGTTGTGCCAAGTCAAGAGTTCAGTGCGGCTCTGCGCGCTACGGCAGAAGGTACTTGCGGACAAAACCATCCATGATTTGGCGATAGGCGGCTCCCCAAAGCATCATCCCGGTGTGATGGTACAATTCGCGGCTCTCCAGGTTGACGAGCACGGGATGCACATACTGCTGAACAGAAGATGGGTTGTACCTGTCCAAGAAGGCGATCATCTCCGGGCTGACCGTCTCGGAAACTATCACTGCGAACGCGAGACGTGATGGGGCAATCTCAACGTTTGCTGGAAATGCTCTTCCCCTCTCGTTGTTCTCGTAGTCTTCGACCGACTTGCAGATATCCATCAGAGAATCTGGCGAAAGCCCTTCGCGGTGTAGAAGGAAGAAACTGATCTGTTTGTGGGTAGGGGTAATTTCCGACGCTTCTGACACATCCTTGAAGGCATACAACTCTGCCTGATAATGGAGAACGTTTATCTGCTTGGCTAGGTGGAAATCGTCCGATTCGAGCCTCCGGGAAACAAGATCGACATACTCTTCGGAGTCCAAGCCTGTTCGTTAAGGGAGCTCAGGACTATAAGGCATCGCATTCTCAGGATAGTTAGTGATATTTCGCCATGCATAAGGGCTCATTGCGCCTCCGCCTGCTCGCGTTACACAAGAGACATGAGCAAATGGTCTTCAACGGACGATGGTCTATAGGCCTACGCTGTATTCCAAAAATGATTAATTGGAACGAGCCTCGGACCAGATTCGCTAAACAGCTTGAGAACCCGAGTTACAATCCTGGGAATCGTTCTGTTTTGTCTGGGGATTGCCATCTGTACTTATGGGGTTCTGGGGAATCCCAAAGAACTCCCTTGTTCGGGTACCTGTGTTCTTGTGACAACGGGTAACTCTACTCATGTGGTCTGTCCTAATGTACCTAATTGCCCTCATGTCGGAGTTCCAGCTTCGACTGTTCTGGCTAGTGGAGTCTTGCTTGCAGTTGTCGGAGTCATTATTGCAAGCGCAGGTCTGGTCGAAAAGTCTCCTTCAAAGTGAAACGGCTTCTAAATCAAACCTGACAACGAACTGGGAAGGAAAATGTTCGCCATGTATAGGGTTCATTGCGCCTCCGCCGGGGATAATCACCCACACGTTGGGCGGTGGCAGATTGGAGGCCCTCTTAGCGACGCGAAGAGGTTGCGTCCTTCTTCTTCTGGACTACAAAGTCGACCGAATGGGCACTCGTCTCTATCTTGGTGGCGTAGCCCATTTGCTCCAGCAGCACCTCGACATACTTGGCCAAGAACAGAGACCCCTTCAGCCCGAACCTGTGGAACAGGGTGATGACCTTTCCTTCGGGGGAATCGGAGAAGGAGCACTCGAAGAGATTCCCGAATTGCGCTAGCATCTTGATGTACTCCAGTGTGGTCTCGAAGGTGACCTGCCCGTACTTCGATAGGATTATCGACCTGGGCGTGTCGAGGGCCTCGACCACCGCCGCTTCGGCTATCTTCTCGTCAGATGCGGCTTCCAGCAGCTTCTGAAGCGAGCTCCCGGTGAGCTTGACGAGGTCCAGCCTCGCGTGGAACCGGTCGAAGTTCGCGAACGCGAGCAGCTGCTGGTTAAGGAGCGTGTTAACGCTGATGCTCCTCTTTGCGGCCTCCTCCTCCAGCGCAGCGAGGACCCCCTCGTCTATCCTGAAGGAGCGGGTCACCGTCTTCCCACGCGCGCCGAAGACGATCGGCGAGTGGCACTCGGGGCATATCACCATGCTGGGCATGGTCGTCCTGCTTCACTTCGTGGTTCATATAGGTTGCACCCGGTTCTTTCCGGCACAAAAAATACGCCCCCCGCAAATACCCTCTCACCTTCCAGCGCGCCCATGAGTAACACAACAGCGGAGATGGGTCGGAAGGACTGGGTTCCGCGTGAGCCCGGGATGGTCGCGGACATGGAGGTAGTAGAGCAGGCGCTCCCCTTCAAGGAGTACGCCGAGGACACTGCGAGGCTGAGCAAGCTGGTCGGACGCCTCGAGCACCTCTACGACAAGAGGGAGAAAATAATCGGTCAAATCATCGAGTACGGGACCGGCATCGAGAGCGAGAAGGCGCTCAGGATGTACTCAATTCCTGTCCTGGAGCAGTGGGAGGTCGCGCTGGAGAACTTCAGGGCGGGGCAGTTGAAGGACCGACACGGCAACGTGAACCTCAGGGCGGACATAGCTATGCTGAGGTCGGACATCGCCCGACTGAAGGCAGCGCAGGCCAAGGCGAGCGCCGAAGAGAGGATCAAACTGCAGGCCAGGATTGACGAGCTCCACGAGAAGCTCCACTCCAAGCTGGCGGGGACCGGGCAGGGGTTGAAAGAACGGGAGACCACCGCTGCGGCGAGGGCCCGGGGCCTGGAGTCGAAGGCTGCAGCGAAACGGAGCGAGGTCAGCGGGGCGGTAAAGGCTCGGATCGCCAGTGTCAAGAAGTCGAGGCGGCAGAAGGACAACGAGGCGAGCCCGTCCCTTGGTGGTGGGATAGCATGAGCCTGCTCAAACAACCCGGGTGGCTCCGAGGCCTCGAGATCGGTGCGGGCCTCCTGTCCTTGGTGCTCGCGATATCGGTCTTCGTCTTTCCGGCGCTCGGGGTCGCGTCTCTCATCGTCCTGCTCGCCGTCGGTCTCATCTTCGCCGGAGTCAGGTCCGTCTCCGTCGCAGAGTACGGGCGCTTTTCCAAGGGCATACGGGCGCTGGGCGTGATAACCGGGGTCCTCTCCATCGTCCTGGCGGTCACCGTCATGATATTCCCTGGCTTGGCTCTCATCAGCCTCATCGCGCTGCTGTGCTTTGGTTTGA
>Ga0326728_10008469_pt1 | contig 25528 bp, 24 predicted proteins | sample MB3enrmetagenome_FD_207602 | JGI IMG/M metagenome (GOLD analysis project Ga0326728, IMG submission 207602) | Lab enriched peat soil microbial communities from McLean, Ithaca, NY, United States - MB31MN | ecosystem: Environmental > Terrestrial > Soil > Wetlands > Peat | place: USA: New York... | reverse complement strand
GCCGAGATCAAGGAAGTCGTCGAAAAGATCAAAGGCTTCGACCCGAAGCCCGGCCGGAATTACGCGACTGAGCAGCCCATATACGTCGTGCCCGACGTGCACGTGATAAAGGGAGAGGACGGCTTCGACGTTTTTCTCAACGACGAGGGAGTTCCGGACCTTCGCATGAACAAGTATTACGTCGAGCTCTTCGTGAGCGACAAATTGAAGGGAGACACCAAGGACTACATAAAGAAGAAAATCAAGCAGGCCGAGTGGTTCATGCGGAGCCTGCAGCAGAGACAGCGAACGCTTTATCTGGTCGCGAAGAGCATCGTCGATTTCCAGAGGGAGTTCTTCGAAAAGGGCATCAGGTGCCTCAAGCCACTTATACTGAAAGACGTGGCCAATTATGTGGGGGTTCACGAGTCCACCGTAAGCAGGATCACGAGCAACAAGTACATGGGCACGCCCAGCGGGGTCTTCGAGATGAAGTTCTTCTTCACCACCGGGGTGGGCAGCGAAAACGGCGATGCCCAATCCGCGAACGCGGTAATGGACTGCATCTCGGAGATCGTGGCTAAAGAGGATAAGGAGAGCCCTTTGAAGGACGAGGAGATCGTTGCTCTGCTCAAGGAGCGGTTCAACGTGAAGATAGCCCGAAGAACCGTCGCGAAATACAGAGAAGTCCTGCATATTCAATCTTCTAGAGAGCGGAGACGGCTGGACTGAACCGAGCGAAAGCGAGGTGTGAGCGGGGAGGCTCCGCAGGCTTGTGCCTGTGGAGGGGGTGCTGAACCCCCATAATTGCGCGGAGACGGCTGGACTGATCCGACGGCAGAACCGAGCGAAAGCGAGGTGTGAGCGGGGAGGCTCCGCAGGCTTGTGCCTGTGGAGGGGGTGCTGAACCCCAATAATTGCGTGCTCAACCAGCGGCAATGACGAGCGTTAGCGAGTCTTGAGCGGGGAGGCTCGCCGGGCTGATGCCCGGTGAGGGGGTGCTGAACCCCAGTAATTGTCCGGAGACGGCTAGACTGAGACCAGCGGCAAACAAGCGAAGTGAGGGGGGAGGCTCCGGTGGCTTAGCCACTGGAGGGGGCGCTGAGCCCCCATAACTGCGCGGAGGCGGCTGGATTAGGACGGCTGATGCTGCCGGAGGGGGCGCTGAGCCAGCGGCACACCGAGCGAAAGCGAGGTGTGAGCGGGGAGGCTCCGCAGGCTTGTGCCTGTGGAGGGGGTGCTGAACCCCAATAATTGCAAGTGGCCACCCACGCAGTCCTGCTGGAAAATGGCAACATTAATGAATTGACAACGTTTTTCCCATCTGATAGTTTTGTAGCCCTGATCCGGTTTGTGAGGCCGGCCTCAACCTTCTTAGCGGGGGAACCATGGACATCACCATCAGTTTCAGACATCTCGCTTCCGATGAGAGCTTGAAGAAATATGTGGAAGAGAAGTTGTCGCGTCTGCAGAAATACGTGGAGACACCGCTCGACCTTCACGTAGTCCTCTCCCTTGAGCGCAAATACCGGCAGCGGGTGGATGTGACCTTCGCCCTCAACGGGGTCGTGATCAATGCGCACGAAGTGATGAATGACATGTACGCGGCGGTCGACAAGGTTCTTGACAAGCTCGAGATGAGGCTCGCACGATATGGCGATAAGGTGAGGCAGTACCGTGAGGGCAAGTCCAAGAAGGGCGTGTCTCCCGCTCCGGAAGAGCAGGCCACCCAAATCATCCGCTTGAGGCGGATGGATGCGAAGCCCATGGACCCGGAGGAGGCCAAGATGCAGCTCGGTGCCTCAGGGGACGGCTTCATCATCTTTCGGGACATAGAAAAGGGCAACGTCTGCGTCATGTACAAAAGAAAGGATGGTAACTTCGGATTGATCGAGACCGCGGGCAGAGCACTATGAACATGAGGGACGCACTTAATGAATCTTGCGTCATCGCCGATCTGAGGGGCGTGACAAAAAACGAGGTTCTGACGGAAATGGCGTCCTCTCTGAAGGAAGCCGGCTTTATTTCGAGCGTTGAAGAGGCCGTGAACGTCATCCTTGAAAGGGAGCGGCTCGGGAGCACAGGCATAGGCGACGGCATAGCCATACCGCACGGGAAGATGAAAGGCATAGACCGCATCCTGTGCGCCTTCGGGAGATCGAAACAGGGTGTCGATTTCGATGCGGTGGACGGAAAACCCGTCCACATCCTTTTCCTGCTACTTGCCCCGGAAGATTCCGCGGGGCTCCATATTCAAATGTTATCCCGGATTTCAAGGATATTGAGGGACCCTTCGTTTCGGAAGCACCTTGCCGAGCAGGGCAAGGAGAAGGACCTCTACGCTGATATTGTCGGAGAGGACGACAAATTCGGTGAATGAAAGGGATAACGGTTCAGGAGATAGCCGACGACAAAGAATACGGCCTCGAGCTTGAAGTAATCTCGGGATTCGCCGGCGTCTCAAAGAGGATCTATAATCCACGGATTCAGAAGCTCGGCTTGGTAACAGCGGGGTATATGGTCTATCTGCATCCCCACAGGGTGCAGATTCTCGGATATACCGAAATCTCTTACTTGAGGGAACTGAAACCCGAGGAGGGTGAAAGAATAGTCAAAGAACTGTGCGCCAGGGATGTGGCGTGCTTCATGGTCACAAGAAATCTGAAGGTCCCCGGTTATCTGCTCAGCGAGACCGAGGAAAGAGGCATCCCCCTGCTCCGGTCAAGGCTCGTGAGCTCGGTCTTTATCGAGCGAATGACCCGTTTTCTCGAGGAGAAGCTGGCGCCCACAGGCCTGGTGCACGGCGTCTTGATGGAGATCATGGGGGTTGGTGTGCTTATTCTGGGGCGAAGCGGCATCGGAAAAAGCGAGAACGCCCTCGACCTCGTCATGCGTGGCCATCGACTGGTGACGGATGACATCATAGAGGTAAAGAAGATCGGTGCCCTGGAACTCATGGGAGAGCCGCCTCTTATGCTCAAGAACCTCCTCGAGATAAGGGGCATCGGCATTGTCGACATCCGGCAGCTCTTCGGCGTCTCCGCTGTCCGCGATCGTACGAAGATAGAGCTTGTCGTAGAGCTGCTCGACTGGGACACGAGCGCCGAGTACGAAAGGGTGGGGCTGAGGGAGGACAAATATAGACTCCTCGGGATCGATCTGCCCCTCGTGCGCGTCCCCATCAGCCCGGGCAGGAACGTTTCAGCCATCATTGAACTGGCGTGCAGGAACCACGTGCTCAAGAAGGAAGGGGTGGACACCGCACGGGAGTTGGAGGAGAAGGTGCTCAAAGCCACGCAAAGCGGGGATAGCAAGTGAAAGTCCTCATTTTGAGCGGCATCTCGGGATCCGGGAAAACGACCTTCCTCAAGGCGCTCGAGGACGCAGGGTATTTCTGCGTGGACAACTTCCCCCTCGTTCTGCTCCACAAGTTTCTCGGTCTCTACCCGCCCAGTGATTCGAGGCTCGCAAAATCGGCCTTCGTCATCGACATAAGGGAAAGGGAATTTTTCGAGAAAGGCAAAGATGTCCTTAAGGGCATCAAGAAGAAATATGGGGCGGAGCTGATCTTTCTCGAGAGCTCCGACGAAACGCTGTTCAGGAGGTTCAAAGAAACAAGGAGGACCCACCCGTTCCTCGACGTATCGAACATAAAGGACGCCCTGGCCGAAGAACGGCAGCAGGTTGGGTGGATCAAGGAGATATCCGATAAGATAATCGACACGACCCTCTTTACGACCCACGGGCTCCGTAATTTCGTCATGAACACGTACGGGACAGGCGAAAAACGGATGAAAATTAACCTCATCTCCTTCGGCTTTGCCTACGGCATACCCCTGGAAGCCGACATCGTGCAGGATGTGCGATTTCTCCCTAACCCGTTCTTTGTGGAAGGCTTGAGGCACAAGACCGGCTTGTCGCCCGAGGTGGCGGAGTACATGACGGCCGACGATGGATTCAACAGATTTTTTCCCATGCTTCTCGATTTTCTCGTAAACCTCATACCCCTTTTCGAGCGGGAAGGAAAGAGCTATCTCACCATTTGCATCGGGTGCACCGGGGGGAGACATAGGTCCGTGTACGTCGCGGGCGAGCTGGAAGGACACCTGCGCATGATGGACTACAACGTCTCCGTGATGCACAGGGACGTCGACAAGGAGGAACGATGATAGGCATTGTCGTTGTGGCCCATTTTAACCTTGCCCGAGAAATGGTTGCCGCTACCGAACTGATCGTGGGTAAGCAGGACCAGTTCGAGTACGTGGATATCTTCCCGGACGAAGAGGTGGACAAGATAAAAAGGAAGCTTATGGATGCCCTGAAAAGCGTGGAAGCCGGTGACGGCGCGATCATTCTCACTGACATGTTCGGAGGCACTCCTTCCAACATCAGCCTCTCCTTTCTCGAGGAAGGCAAGGTCGAGGTGGTGACGGGCACCAATCTCCCAATGCTGATAAAGCTCGTTACGTACAGGCAGGGAAGGTCCCTGTCGGAGCTTGCAGGTTTCATAGCGAGTTACGGCAAGAAAAACATCTATCTCGCGACCGATGTGCTCAACGTGAGAAAGGCGGGAGAGACGTGATGGAAGGGACCTTTACGATCAGGAACAGGCTCGGGCTCCATGCACGGGCTGCCGCGCAGTTTGTCAAGAAAGCGTCAGGGTATGCCTCGGAGGTGTGGGTGGAGAAGGACGGGCAGAGGGTGAACGGGAAGAGCATCATGGGCCTTCTGATGCTCGCCTGCCCCTTGGGTACGAAGCTGACCGTAAAGGTGGACGGCCGAGACGAGGCAGAGGCGTTCGCCGATCTCGGGAAGCTGATAGACGACGGTTTCGGAGAAACATGAATCAAGAAAAATTCCCCAATCAAACGTTCGGTGGCACGGCCGTCTCGTCGGGCATATCGATCGGCAAGGTATATCTCCTGGAACGGGGGAAGATCCACGTATCGAAATACTCGGTGAAGGAAGATCAGGTCGAGAGGGAAGTGGGCAGGTTCAAGGCCGCGATCAAGAGGGCCCTTGACGAGCTGAACGAGGTCAAACAATCCATAGTCGACGCCGAGATAAGGAAACACGCCTTCATCATCGACGCCCATCTTCTGATCCTGCAGGACCGGTTTTTCTACGATGACATCATCGAAACGATCAGACGGGAGCGAATCAACGCCGAATGGGCCCTCGATCTCGTCGTCTCGAGGTTCTTGAACAGCTTCGAGAAGGTCGAAGACGCTTACCTCAGGGAGCGGGGACAGGACCTCAACCATATTTATCAGAGGCTCCTCCGCATCATGGTGAAGGGAAAGGCGTCCCTGGTGGATACCAAAGGCATCAAGGGAAAGGCGATCATCGTAGCCCATGACCTTTCTCCGGCCGACACCATTCAACTCGACCTCAGGAAGATTGCCGGCTTCGTAACTGACGTGGGCGGCCGCACCTCCCATACGTCGATCGTCGCCAGGGCCCTGGAAATCCCGGCGGTTGTCGGCCTCGGTAACATCACGGGCCTCGTCAAGAACAACGATACCATGATCATCGACGGGGATGAAGGGGTAGTGATTATCAACCCCGACGCCGAGGCGCGGAAATCTTATGTCGCGAAGCAGCTTCGCCTCGTCATCCAGCGAAGAGAGTTCGTGCGCATCGCGCGCCTGAAGTCGGAGACCAGGGACGGGTTCAGAATAAGGGTCGGTGCGAACATCGAGCTCCTCGCCGAGATGGAGATCGTGGAACGCTACGGAGCCGAGGGTATCGGCCTATACCGGACGGAGTATATCTATCTGTCCCGCAAGACGCTGCCTACCGAGATGGACCACTACCACATCTACCGGAAACTCGCGGAGAACAAGGCGGTCAAGTACACTACGATCCGGACCCTGGACATCGGGGGAGACAAGTTCGCCTCCAAGATAGAGGTGCCGAAGGAGATCAACCCCGCCATGGGACTGCGTGCGATCCGCCTCTGCATCAAGGAGGTTGATCTATTCAGGGCGCAGCTGCGAGGCATCTTGAGGGCAAGCGTCTACGGCCCTTTGAAGATCCTCTTCCCCATGGTGTCGGGGCTGGAGGAAGTAAAGAAGGCCAAGGCCATCCTGCATGGGTGTATGGAGGAACTTCGTTCGGAGAAGGTCGACTTCAACGAGGGCATCAAGATCGGGATCATGATCGAGGTGCCTTCCACAACCATGATCAGCGACCTTTTGGCGCGCGAAGTGGATTTCTTCAGCATCGGAACGAACGATCTCATCCAATATACCCTTGCCATAGACAGAATCAACGAATATGTTTCCTATCTGTACGAGCCTCTGCACCCTGCCGTGCTCAGAATGATCAAGCGGACCGTCGATGACGCACATGCCGCCAATGTAGAGGTGTCCATATGCGGGGAGATGGCGGGGGAACCTCGCTACGCGCCTATACTGCTCGGCCTTGACCTGGACGAGCTGAGCATGAACGCGTATATCATTCCCAGGGTGAAGAAGATAATCAGGGGCCTCAGCCACAGCTACTGCAAGGACCTGGTGAAAGAAGTGCTTACGAATGACTCGGCGATAGAGAGCGAGCATTTCCTTGAGAAAGAAATGACAGCTATGTTTCCCGACGACTTCGCAAAAAGTACCGCCAAATCATGAGGAGGTAGACGCATGAGTATGACAAGGTTTCTGTTCACTTCAGAATCGGTCACCGAAGGGCATCCCGACAAGGTGGCCGACCAGATCTCGGATGCCGTGCTTGACGCAATCATCGCGCAGGACAAGAAGGGAAGGGTCGCGTGCGAGACGCTCGTAACGACGGGCCTCGCCCTGGTTGGCGGCGAGATTACGACGAGCTGCTATGTCCACATTCCCGACGTCGTCAGGGAAACCATCAAGGGCATAGGTTATAACAATTCTTCCATGGGGTTCGACTGGGAAACCTGCTCGGTCATCACCGCGATCGACGAGCAGTCGGCCGACATCGCCATGGGAGTTAACGAGACGGGCGAGCACGAGCAGGGCGCCGGAGACCAGGGCCTCATGTTCGGCTACGCCTGCAACGAGACGCCCGAATATATGCCGATGACCATCCTCTTCGCCCATCGCCTCGTGGCGAGGCTCGCGGAAGTGCGGAAAAACAAGACTCTCTCCTTTTTGAGACCCGATGGAAAGAGCCAGGTCACCATAGAGTACGTCGACAAGAAACCCGTGCGGGTAGATACGGTGGTCATAGCAGCCCAGCACAACCCGGACGTGACAGCCGCCGGCGTCCGGGAGGGGGTCATCGAAGAGGTCATCAACAAGGTGATACCCGCGGAGTTGATGGACAAGAAGACGAAGATATACGTGAACTCCACCGGCAGATTCGTGGTCGGGGGGCCCAAGGGTGACTGCGGTATGACAGGCCGCAAGATCATCGTCGACACTTACGGGGGCGTCGGGAGCCACGGAGGGGGTGCTTTCTCCGGAAAAGACCCTTCGAAGGTCGACAGAAGCGCATCCTACATGGCAAGGTATGTCGCAAAGAACATGGTCGCCGCGGGCCTGGCTGACAGGATGGAGGTCCAGTTCGCCTACACCATAGGGGTAGCTCAGCCCGTCTCGGTGAATGTCGACACACAGGGGACGGCCAAGATAAGCCCTGACCGGATCGCCCAGCTCATCACGGAGCTCTTCGATCTGAGGCCGAGAAAGATCATAGAGAGGCTCGACCTCCTGAGGCCGATATATAGAAAAACCGCGTGCTGCGGCCATTTCGGGCGGAATGACCCGGATTTTACGTGGGAGAAACTCGACATGGTGGATCAGATAAAAAAGAAGGCAGGAATCTAAAAGAACGGGGGAGACCGATGGAATACGATGTGAAGGATATCAAGGCCGCCGATGCCGGACGGGACAAGGTTGAATGGGCAGAGCGGAGAATGCCCGTCCTGAGGCTGATACGAGAGCGTTTCAAGAAAGAGAGGCCCCTCAAAGGAGTGCGCGTATCGTGCTGCCTCCACGTGACCACCGAGACCGCCAACCTCGCCGCAACCCTAAAAGAGGGCGGGGCCGAGGTCCTCATATGCGCCTCCAACCCGTTGAGCACACAGGACGACGTTGCGGCAAGCATCGTAAAGCACATCGGGGTCCCGGTCTTTGCCATCAAAGGGGAAAACGAGAATCAGTACTACACCCATATCATGAAGGCCCTTGCGTTTGGGCCCAACCTCACCATGGACGACGGGGCGGACCTCGTGGGCGCCCTCCATATGATCGCTTTCGAGAGATTCGACGGGCTCCACAAGACCGTGAGGGACTGGGTAACGAAGCTGAAGGCCGCGGGGAGGAAGAAGTTGATCGACGGCGTCATCGGAAGCTCGGAGGAGACGACGACCGGCGTGATCCGGCTCAAGAGTATGGAGCAGGAAGGGGTATTGAAGTTCCCCGTGGTCGCCGTCAACGACGCGTCGACGAAGCACATGTTCGACAACCGCTACGGCACCGGCCAAAGCACGATCGACGGCATAATCCGGGCAACAAACGTCCTGATGGCAGGATCGAAGTTCGTCGTGGCGGGCTACGGCTGGTGCGGCAAAGGCGTGGCCATGAGGGCCAAGGGGCTCGGGGCCCAGGTGATCGTGGCCGAAATAGACCCGCTGAGGGCCCTGGAGGCCCTCATGGACGGCTTCGAGGTGATGGAGATGCGTGAGGCTGCCAAAGTCGGTGATATTTTCGTGACCGTTACCGGCGATATCCACGTGCTCCGGAAAGAGCACTTCGACCGCATGAAGGACGGCGCCATTGTCTGTAACTCGGGCCACTTCAACGTGGAGGTCGATATTACCACCTTGGAGGCGATGAAGACAGGGAAGAGGAGGCTGCGCCCCTTCCTCGATGAGTATACCATGGCAGGAGGCAAGAGGATCTTCCTCCTCGGCGAAGGAAGACTCATCAACCTTGCGGCGGCGGAAGGCCACCCTTCGGAAGTGATGGACATGAGCTTCGCCAACCAGTCATTGTGCGCCGAATACGTGTGGAGAAAAGGGCGGAGTCTGGAAAAGCGCGTCTACGGCGTGCCCGGGGAGATCGACCGCCAGGTGGCGATGCTCAAGCTCCAGACCAGGGGGGTCTCCATCGACAAGCTGACAAGGGAGCAGAAGAAGTATCTCTCTTCGTGGGAAATGGGAACGTAAGGAGAGATAGATCGAGAGTCCGAACGGGGGGCCTCTCGAGGCTCCCCGTTCTTTTAGCGGACGGAGAATAAGCTGAAGAAGGAAACACTGGAGTACATCGACGAGGCGGGCACGCGAATCGCATACGAGCGATATGTGGGCGTCGTGAGCCTCACCCGATTCGAGTACGGAGATCGCTACAAACACCTGTGCGAGCCCTGCCCGGAATACGGAAAGAGGTTCTCCTGCCCTCCCCATAGTCCCTATTTTCCCCAGTTCGCGGAGGGCAGGCGCAGGGCCAGGGTAATCTGCGTCCGGTTTCACGCAAGAGACTTCGGACACCTTGCAACAGATGAGAGATATCTCACCCATTTCTTTGGAACGGCAGGAAAGGTACTCGTCGGTTCATTGCTGAACTTCCGGAAGAAGGGCCGCCTGATAGCAGGCTCGGGGCCCTGTCTCCTCTGCCAACCGTGCGCCGCGGAGGCAGGGCGCAAGCGATGCAGCAGGCCGGACGGACCCGTATATAGCCTGGAATCCCTGGGTGTGAATGTCGCAGATCTCTGCAAAAAGGCCTTCGACATAGACCTGGAGTGGCACTCGGAAGACGGTCGGGAAAGGCACGTATGCGCCGTAGGCGCGGTATTTTTCTAGGAAGGAAAAGAAAGACGGGTTTTCGCCCGACAGACCGAGCGACCCTTTTAGCCTGTGCTTGCTCCCGCCATGAACGCGTCATACAGGGAAAGGTTCTCTTTTATCAGGTCGGGGATGGGCAGACCATACGGACAACGGCGCAGACATTCCCCGCATGCGGTGCAATCGCGCGCCTTTTCCGCGAGACTCGTCATCCACTCCGCTTCCCGCAGCTGGGCTCCCACGCGCTTGATCGTCGACTTGATGCTGAGGATGAACTGTATGTAGACGCCCTCGGTACAGGGCTGACAATAGTCGCACCGCCTGCAGAATTGCCGGTCGTACTCTTTTCGTATGGCCTCTATCCACTCCTTGTCTTTCTCACTCAAGGGTGCTCCCTCGGCGCATATCCTCCAGTTCTCCCGGGCCCTCTCGATGGTTTCCGAGCCGGGGATGGGGATAACGCCCTCTGTGGCGAGGACGAACCGGAGCGCGGGGCCGGCTTCTTCTATGACACCTCCGGAAAAGGGTTTCATGGCCAGTATCCCTATGTCTTTCTCCCTCGCCGCCGGAATGACCTTGTCCGCGGCCCTTGGTTCGAGGAGGCCGAAGCAGGCCATGACGACGTCAACGCGGTCATCTTCAATCACTTTTTCGAGCATGTCGAGACTGTGGCTCGTAAGCCCGACGTAATCGATAAGACCCTCGGCGCGCGCCCGCGCCAGACCCTCGTAGGCCCCTTCCGGAGCCATGATCTTCTCGTAGTCAACGGCTGTGGAGACATTATGAAAGTGATAAATATCGATCTTCTTTACGTTGAGCTCCTTCAGGCTTAGCAGTACCTCATCGTAAATCTTCGCGCTCCTCTCGGGTGACTTCGAGGAGAGGACAACGGGCCTGTTGATCTCTTTCAGGGCCAGACCGATGCGGTGCTCGCTGTTCGTATAGGCGCGGGCAGTATCCAGGAGGTCGACCCCCATCTCAACGACCCCACGGATGACGGAGACTGCCTCTCTCTCCTCGACCCGTTGGATCGGGATCCCACCCCAGCCCAGCCTCGCGATCATCAAGCCGGTCTTGCCCAGTCTTACCTTCTTCATAGCCTCTCTCTCCCCGACCGAGAGTTTGCGGAAGAGCGCTTTAAGCGGCTCTCTTACGGATCATAGTACGGGAACTCACCGGTTGTAAAGACGGAAAGGAAGAGTGCGAAAAGCGAAGCCGCTCCCACGAATGGAGGAGCCCTATTTGAGTGCTTCCTTTATTTCGGCCTTGTATTTCTCAGCGCACTGCGGGCATATGCTGTGGGTAAAAATGGCATCCGTGTGCTTGCTGATATATGCCTCCAACTGGTTCCAGTAACCCTCATCGTCACGGATCTTCTTGCAGGATGCGCAGATAGGGATGAACCCTTTGAGCGTCCTGATCTCAGCGAGGGCCTCCTGGAGCTCCAAAATCAGCTTCTTCTGCTCTCTTTCCTTTTGTCTCAAGGCATCCTCTGCCCGCTTGATGCGAGCGACTGCCTGCACCCGCGCTATCAGCTCCCTGTTAGTGATAGGCTTTATGACGTAGCCATCCGCCCCAACGTTGAGCCCGTCTGCCTGGTAGTCCGGCGAGACGCGCACCCCGGAAACAAGGATGACAAAGGTCCCCTCCAAATCCTCGTCTTGCTTGATATGCTTGCACACCTCGGTCCCTGTCATGTCGGGTAGCATGACGTCGAGCAAGACTATATCGGGCCGCTGGGCACGAGCGATCTCGAGGCACTCTCCGCCCGAGGTAGCCTTGAAAACCTCGTATCCCTCTTCCTCCAGGACCATGGTGGTGAGGAGAAGAACGTCAGGGGCGTCATCGGTAACGAGTATCCTGGTGCGCTCAGGCATATGTAGCCCTCCTTGCCAATCGCCTCGAAGCCTGAAGTCCCGGCATTGTCCTAATTGTAATGGTCGGGACCGGGAAGGGCAATACGTCGACGCAACAGGCCGGGGCGGGGAAAAGAGAGGAGACCGAAGAGGGCCTGAAGATGGGTGATCCTGGAGAAGAGGGGCGCGTCTCTCAGTCATCGCACGGATGCGTGGAAGGCCTATGTGCCCGATCTTCCGGCCTTTCTCAGAAAGGAATGCCCAGGGCCGGCTTGAGCACGCAGGCGAGGGCGAGCCCCACGTCCGCCTTCTGCCATAGGCTGGGCCCTTTTGTGACATCCAATCTTGCGAGGCGGAAGAAGAACATGCCCGCCCCTGAAAAGAGAGAACCGACCAACGCCCACATCGGAACGGATATGAGACTCGCCATCAGACCGAGCCCTATACCGTGCACCACCGAATGCCCCATCATGCACGTATTGATGAACCAGACCACCAAACAGAGACCTATAAATACGCGTTTTTCGGAAATCATTGCAGCCTCCTCACCCCACTTCTCCGGTGGCGCCCTACATTGGACTTTATTTCCTACTTAACAAGAACCGTGCCATCAGTTGAAGCAGCTCGCCAGGCTCCTTAGGTCCTGAATGGACGCCGTTTTCGCCAGGGATGGCGGGCTTAGTCATCGGTTTTGGCTGCCGGGCCTCCTGATAAAGGCGGGACGTAAGTCCTGGAAACAGGACAGAAGAGTGATGCAGGGGATGAGAGCGTGAGATCGGAAGAAAGCGGAAGCGTCGGGTGAATGTTCGGGTCTTTAGCTTTCCGGAGCCGCGCTCCGAATCGGCCGGGAAAGGATCCTGTCCGCCTCTCTCCCGATCTTCAGGGTGAGCGACCGGGACAGATAGCCGAACAAGGGAGCAGTCAACATTGGGATCCAGCGGCCAACTGCCTTCTCGGCGGCCGTGTCGATAATGCGGGTGCCGATCCTCCTGGCGAGGCCCTTGATGATCCGTGAGTTCGCCGACCTTACGACAAGCGTGCTTCCCGCCCTGCGGATCAGGACTTCCCCTCCGGCCACCCCGAGGACGTTCGCAAGAATCAGGAGGACAATCGTGCTATCGGCCGATTCGTCCCTTCCGTGATACTTGGCGATCCGATAGATAAGGTTGACCTGGAGTCTTGTGAGGACCGCGACCTCGGGCAAAATAGCCGCGACACCAAGGGGTCCCGGAATCAGCCCAAGGGCGGTGCTGACCTTGAATGCTTTCTGGGCCGCATCACTGATCATCTCATTGGGTGCGCCCACGGGCTCCGCGTTTTCTCTGTACGAAAGAAGGGTAGACGCGACCTTCTCGATCCACCCTTGTCTCATTTCGGCTGCGCCATCCGCCTGCGACACACCCGATTCCGATGTCACGAGCCCTCCTTCGTCAATTGCCGTCTTATTGCGCTATTCACATCGGCGATGATCTCCGCGGATGCCTCAGACATGGCCGCGCTCATACCCGCTGCAAAGGCCTCCGGCGACTCGCCCCCCATGGCTTCCGAAACCTTATAATCCTTTTGAATCATCACCTGCTCGGTAAGGGCGGCCCGGCTCCGGTCAAGAAGCGTGACCCGTAAACCCAGGCGTGCCTTCCAGGTGCCATTCTCTCTCGTTTCCGCGAATTCTTCCACTGTCCCCCCGACCACAAACCTCGCGGCCTCCGGTTGGTGGTAGGAGAATACCGCGCGAAAGAGCCCGGAATTCTGAAAATCGCGCGCCAGATAGTCGCTCACCATGTCGCCCGGGCTCGCCCTCCATTTGTTGTAGCTGTACGAGGAGACCTTGTAGCTTTCCGGCCTGTAGACCATCGCAGCGCTATCGTAGAGGCGGACGGCCGAGAAACGGTCAACCTTTACCTCCGCATCAACCTGCTCCCCCTTTGGGGCCGGGGAGGCGTACTCGAGCACGTAATACTCAATAGGGCGGAGGGCAGAACCAGTGGGGAAACACCCCTGCAAGAGAAGGAAGCAGAGAAAAATGGCCGGTGCGAGCCTCATGAACGACACGCTATTCTCCTTTCGGGGGTTTGCTGAAGATAAGGGCCGAAGGGTCGGCGCTGAGACGGTCGATAAGGGCCTCCAGGGAATCGGCCGACCGCCTCAGGGACTCCACGGCTATCCCGGCATCCGTGAGTGTGACTTCCGTCTTTCTCGACGTCATCTCTACCAGGTCGCCAACCTTTGCCGCGGTCTGCCGGAGCTTCATGCCCTCTATCTCGGCTCTCGTCTGGGCTATCAGCGCCCTCGCGTCCTTCACCGCGTCTCTGGCGCCCTGGATCACCTCATCAACCGACCCATTGGACATCGTGGCGTCTATCTTCTGGGTGAGCGACGCGAGATTGACGGAAGCCTTGCCGAGATTCGTCAATATGTGGTTCATCCGCTCACCGCTCACAAATTCGTCGATGGTTTTGGTCGTCTTCAACACCTGATCGGAGATACCCTTCAAGTCTATCTCCTTCAGGCTCTTCAGCACGTCGTTGACGGAGGCTTCGATCTGTTTGATATCGGAAGGCGCGGAAGGGATGACAGGATAGGGGGACTGAAAGCCCTTGGGGGAGAGCGTCGTCTCACCCGGAGTTGTCCGGTCGAGCTCCACATAAACAATGCCGGTAATGCCGGCGAGCGAGAGCTTGGCAGCCACCCCGTTTACCGAGAAGTTATCGACGTCGATCTTCATCAGGACTTCTACGAGCCGGCGGTCCGGGGCGATGTCGATCAGCCGAACGCTGCCGATGTCGACCCCTCTGTACTTGACGATGGAATCCACCTGAAGTCCCTGAACCGACTCGTCGAAATAGGTCGCGTACATGGACCCTTTTTGAAAGTACTTGGTGGCGCCCAGCCATATGATGGCCGCTGCGCCTACGAGGACACCGACGATAACAAAGAGCCCGAGAAGAAAATATGATCTCCCCTTTGCCATTCTACATCCTATCCCGGTCCTTTTCTTCGATCTTTCTGCTGAGGAACCGCCTCACGCGCTCGTCCGGGGAATGCTCCCTCAAGACCCTGGGGTCACCTTCCGCAATTATACCCTTTTTGTCCTTGTCGAGCATCACGATTCTCCCGGCGATATTGAAAATGGCCTCCAGCTCGTGGCTGACGATCACCATGGTAGTGCCCATTCCACCATTGAGCTTCTTGATAAGCATCTCCAGCTCCACCGAGGTGATGGGATCGAGGCCGGCGAAGGGCTCGTCGAGAAAGAGCACCTTCGGATCGAGGGCCATGGCCCGCGCAATTCCCGCCCTTTTCTTCATGCCTCCGGACAACTCAGCAGGAAAATGGCCCTCATAGCCTTCAAGCCCCACCATGGAAAGCTTAATCCTTATCATCATGTCGATCACGGGTGCCGGAAGATCGGTAAACTCCGACAGGGGCAGGGCAACGTTTTCCGCAAGGGTCATAGAGCCAAGGAGGGCACTCGATTGGAACAGTACCCCTATGTCTCTTCTCACCGCCCTCAGCGTTTTTTCGGACGCAACGGTGATATCGATACCGTCGATCTTCACCCGCCCTTCGGAAGGCACGGAGAGGCCGATCATGTGGCGGAGGAGGGTTGACTTGCCGCAGCCGCTCGCGCCCGCGACGACGAGAATCTCGCCTCTGAATACGTCAAGGCTCACGTCCTGGAGAACGACGTCGTCTCCATAGCGGGCGGAAAGACCCTCTACCTCCACAACTTTTCCATCCCCTCCATTACGGTCAGTCAAAAGGTCACCACCGCACGTAATTCAGGATGATAGCAAAGGTCGAGTCCGCCACGATAATAAGGAAGAGGCCGGCAACCACCGCAGAGGTGGTCGCGTTGCCCACGGCCTCCGCCCCTCCGCTCGCCTGAAATCCTCGCTGGCAGCCTATTCCGGCGATGAGAACGGCAAAGACCATCGACTTGACCACACCCGATACGACGTCGAACACCTCGAGGGCCCACGAGGTCTGCTGAGCGTACGTATGGATGGTCAGATCGAGGCCGAGCACTCCCACAGTCATACCGCCCAGGATCCCAAAGAGATCCGAGAAGAAGGTCAAGAGGGGCACGACGAGGATGCTCGCGAACACCTTGGGGATTGCCAGGAAACGCACCGGGTCGAACCCCATGGTGACGAGGGCATCAACCTCCTCATTTACTTTCATCGTTCCGATCTCAGCGGCAAAGGCCGATCCTGATCGGCCAGCCACGAGGATCGCCGTCATGATAGGGCCTAGCTCCCTCACCATGGCAATTGCCACGAGGGACGCCACATACATGTTCGCCCCGAATTGCTTGAGCTGAAGGGAAGACATGAAGGCTATGATGAGGCCGAGAAGGAAGCTGATAAGGCCCAGTATGGGCAGGCCGTCCACCCCTACCTTCTTCATGTAAAGGAGTACGTCCCCCCATCGGACCGAGGAAGGGCGGAGGATGGAGAGGACGACCTCCGAGATTAAGGACCCCCCAAAGGTAATGGAGCGGGCAATGTCTTCGACGAAAGCAACGCTCGTCATCCCCGTCTCCTCGACGAGACCGACAGATCGCAGCCCATCCTGAGCGGGCGGAGGCGCAACGGCACGCCGGTCGATGATACCGACCACACTGCGCACCCTCGGAGACATGTTGACGATTTCGAAAGGGACGGACCGCTTTGCTGCCTCTTCTTCCACACGAAGGAGGAAAAGGGCGCCTGCGCTATCTACGTAGTCGAGCGTTTGGAGATCCATCAACAATTTTCCTTGGCCGATGCCCTCGAAAAGCGCCCCTATCTCCTCTGTCATGGCACTCAGGTCAGAAAGGGTGAGGCGGCCGGATACGGAGAGGCGCGTGACCTCCCCCTCATCGCGTACGAAAAAAGGCGACCTCGCCAACTGGTGCCTCTCTTTCCTCATTTCACTCGGTTTCGGCCTCTTTTCTTTCGGGCGCTTTCAGACGATCCCTCGCCTCTTCGATCGCAAATGCGATCCCTTCCGCAAATCCCTGAAGCGTACAATGGGAGGCGTAGTCCATGGCTTCATCGTACTGGTCGATCATGCTCCGGATGGCTGCAAGCTTCTCCTCGAACGCACGAACCAGCTCCTCCATCGGTTCCATCCCTTAGCCCCCTTCCCTATCCGGCTCCTTATGAATCGACCGACCTGTCGCCACTAGAATATACATCTTCACGCAACGAAGCAAACCGAAAGAGCAGCAACGGCCGGAAAGAAGGCATGACGCGGGCACGTCCGCTTGAGGCAGGCGGACTTAAGCGGGAGGCTCCGGCGACTTATGCCTGCGGAGGGGGCACTTAAGAGGCTGTAGAAGCTGGGATTTGACCTCTAACTCGGCCTTACTAAGGACAGCGCCGGTAATTTTCTGCCCTGGCGGCATGCGGTTTGCAGCGTCAACGGGCGTATGTCGAGAGAGCCTATACCCGCGAAGAAAAATCCCAGCACTGACCGAGAGATCGGCAGCACCTCTCCGGAGCCCCTCTTCCAGACTATTTTCGAGACGACGGGCACAGCGACCGTCATCGTCGAAGAAGACATGACAATATCGCGCGCGAACCAAGGGTTCGAGCGGCTGACCGGTTACTCAAGGGGAGAAGTGGAGGGGAAGAAGAGCTGGAAGGAGTTTATCGGGAAGAGCCGTCCGGACAGTGTGGCGGCGCACCACCGGCCGAGGAAGATCGAGCCCGGCCGCCTGCGGGGGAGTTACGATTTTCAGATCTTGACCAAGTATGGTGATAAAAGGCACGTCTACGCGGCTGTGGCCATGATCCCGGGAACAAAGAAGAGTGTTGCTTCCCTTCTCGACGTTACCGGGTACGTGGATAAGGAAAAGGCTCTGCGCAGATCAGAAAAGCGGTATCGAGGGCTTTTCGAAACGTTGCCCGACGGATTCGCCTCAATAGGCCTGAGCAGACGGATTATTGACAGTAACCCTGCCTTCCAGGCGATGGTCGGGTACACTCGGGAGGAACTCTCGGGTTTGTCGTTCTATCAACTAACCCCTGAGAAGTGGCGCGCCTCTGTGGACAGGATCGAGAAACAGATCTTGAGGAGGGGCTATTCCGCCATTTACGAGAAAGAATATGTGAGAAAAGACGGCACAATAATTCCCGTCGAAGTCAGGGCTCACCTGCTCAATGACGAGAACGGCAGCCCTTTCGAGATATGGAGGTTCGTCAGAGATATCAGCGAGCGCAAGAAAATGGAAGAAGCAGTGCGGGAAAGCGAGGAGAAGTTCAGGCTCCTCTTTGAGAAATCGCCCGATGCCGCGCTCCTTCTGGACGGAAATATCTTCGTAGACTGTAACGAGGCTGCCTTAAGGCTCATGCGCTGTCGGGAAAAAAGCCTGCTCATAGGACTTCATCCATCCGATATCTCTCCGGAGAGACAGCCAGACGGTCGATCATCCTTAGAAAAGGCCGAGGATCTCACCGATATCGCGCTCAAGGAGGGGGTCAACCGTTTCGAATGGGTGCACCGGGATTTTTCCGGTGAGCAGCTGTGGGTTGACGTTTCTCTCACGGTCATTCCCATCCGCGGTAGACAGATGATGTACACGATGTGGAGGGATATCACAAAGCGCAAGAAAGGCGAGGCTGAGCTGAGAGAATCGGAAGAGCGTTACCGCATAGCCATCGAACACTCGAATGATGGAGTAGCAATTGTCAGCGGGCAAAGAAACGTTTACGTGAACCAGAGATTTGTTGATATTTTCGGTTACGAGAGACCTGGGGAGCTCACGGAAGGACCGCGTCTGCTCGGCGTGCACCCTGATGATAGGGAGATGGTGGCGGACTATCTTCGCAGGAGACAGCGAGGAGACGCGGCACCAGTACGATATGAATTCAAGGGGATCCGGAAGGACGGCACGAAGCTCGATATTGAGGCCTCTGTTACCCGCATCACCTACCGTGGAAAGCCTGCCTCGCTCGCCTATTTCAAGGACATAACGGAGCGTAAGCTGGCGGAGACACAGCTCAGGAGAAGCGAAGAGAAATACCGAAAGATTTTTGAGAATGCCGTGGAGGGCATCTTTCAGACCACCCCTGAGGGGAGATTTCTGAGCGTAAACCCTGCCATGGCCCGCATGTTCGGGTACGAATCCTCCGAGGAAATTGTCGAAAAAGTCACTGACATCGGGTCTCAGCTTTACGCGAATCCGGAGGACCGCGTCAGGGTTTTGAAGCTTCTCGAACGAGAAAATACCTTGAGAAATGTCGAGTTGGAATTCCTTCATAAAGAAGGATTCAGGATCTGGGTCTCGTTAAACTATAGTGCGATTCAGGACGCGTTTGGGAACGCCCTTTACTATGAGGGGACATGCATAAATATCTCCAAGCGTAAGCTTGCCGAGGAAGCATTGAAGAAGAGGGAAAAGGAGCTGGAGACCAAGTCCTTAAACCTGGAGGAGGCCAATACGGCATTGAAAGTATTGCTGAAACACAGGGAGGAGGATAAAGCAGCGCTCGAAAATACAATCCTCACCAACGTTAAGGAGATGGTTTTTCCCTATATCGAAAAACTGAAAGGCAGTCATCTCAATGAAAATCAAGGAACCTACTTGAGTATCCTGGAGTCGAGCTTAAATGAAGTTGTTTCCCCGCTTTTGCAGAAGATGGGCGCCGGCTACGCGCGTTTCACGCCCATGGAGATTCAGGTGGCAACCCTGACGAGAGCCGGCAAGACAAGTAAGGAAATCTCAGCGCTTTTGGGCTTGTCCAAGCGTACGATCGACACCCACAAGAACAACATCAGAAAGAAACTCCACTTGAGCAACAAGAAAGTCAATCTGCAGTCCCATCTGAGGACCATGTGACGGCCTACAATACGTGCCGGCCTAGCGAAGGCAGATTGAGCGCCACGTAAGCCCGTTTCTTCACCCCTTCGACGATCAAAAGTACGTACGCCATCCCGATAAGAGACCCTTATTGCCGCATCGGCGGTTTCTCTTCTTTCGGGATTTGCCTACGGGCCGGGTGGGTCGAGATCTCCTCGCGATACGTAGGACAATCTACGTACTCATTGCGCATAAATTCGGTATGTCCGGGCCTTGATTTGTTATGAGCAAATTCCGAAGACCTATCCGTACGCGAATTCAAAGGCCAATCGAGGAGGGTTCCATGACGGACGTTGTGATCGAAGAGAAAGGCTCCACGCAGATTCTCCACCTGTCCGGCGAGCTTGTCATTCGACATGCGGATCGCCTATCCTCCGGACTCGCCGCGGCTCTTGACGGCGCTGAGCGCGTGGAGATCGATCTCTCATCGGTTACGGATGTCGACATCTCCTGTTTACAGCTACTCTGCGCTGCCCATAAGACATCTACACGCCAGCATAAGCCTTTGAGGGTCGAAGGACCTTGCCCGGACGTGTTCAGGCGAGCCTTAGACAATGCCGGTTACCTTCGCCGCACCGGCTGCGTCCTCGGCACCAGCCACACCTGTTTATGGAACGGGGTGACTTATGGCTAAGACCATAATGGTCGTAGACGACTCTGCAAGCATGAGGCAGATGGTCAATTTCACCATCAAGCATGCTGGCTACGACACCGTCGAGGCAATCGACGGCCAAGATGCCCTGACGAAATTGAAGGGCAGCGCCGTCCACATGGTGATCACCGATCTGAATATGCCGAATCTTGACGGCATAGGGCTGATCCGAGAGGTGCGCAAGGACCCCGTCAACAGGTTCGTCCCTATCGTGATGCTCACCACCGAATCTCAGGATTCGAAGAAACAAGAAGGCAAAGCGGCCGGCGCCACAGGATGGATCGTCAAACCCTTCAAGCCGGATCAGCTCATCGCCGTGGTAAGGAAGGTGCTCGGATGACTGTAGATCACAGAGAGGCATTTGTGGAGGAGGCACACGAACTCCTTGCGGAGCTCGAGAATTCCCTTCTCGAATTGGAAGAAACACCCGACGACAAAGAGCTTGTAGGCAGAGTGTTCCGTGCCATGCATACCATCAAAGGCTCGGGCGCCATGTTCGGCTTCGACGACATCGCAGCCTTCACCCACGAGGTGGAGAGCGTGTACGACAAGGTGCGGGAAGGCAAGTTATTAGTCACGACAGAACTCATAAACCTGACCTTGGCCGCAAAGGACCGGATCAGGCTCATGTTGGACGGACCGCATATTGGTGAAGCCCCTGACGGGCGGACCTCTGAACAGATCGTCGCCGCTTTCCAGGGGTTGGCCTCAGGAACGGAAGTCCCCGACTCTACCCCCCTTGACAGAGTGGGGCCGGCTGTTTCTGAAGGGGTTTCACCTACTCCCATACAAGGCCACGCCACGACCTACCGCATCCGATTCGTCCCCAGCCGGAACATTTTCCTGTCGGGGACGAATCCCCTCCTTCTTCTGGACGAGTTGCGAGCCTTAGGGGAGTGCGAGGTCGTGGCGCTTCTCGACGACGTTCCCCCACTTCAGGACATAAACCCTGAAGAGTGCTACGTAAGCTGGGACGTTGTTCTCACCACCGGCTGCGGCCTGGATGCCATCAGGGACGTCTTCATCTTTGTCGAGGGCGACTGCACGCTGACGATAGACACAATCGACACCGAGAAAAGGGTCGGAGAGATACTCGTAGAGAGGGGTGATGTCCAAGGGGAAGAAGTGAGTGAGGCCCTTTCCGAGCAGAAACGCCTTGGGGAGATATTGGTCGACAAGGGTATCACCACCTCTGCCAAGGTCGAGTCGGCCTTAGCTGAACAAGAGCACGTGAGAAAGGCAAGGGAGAGATCACAGGCAAAGGATGAAGGAATATCAAGCATCCGGGTACCCGCCGACAAGCTTGACGTGCTCGTCAACCTCGTGGGAGAACTGGTGACGGTGCAGGCAAGGCTCAGCCAAGCCGCCTCTCTCCTAAATCACGCTGAGCTCGCCTCAGTCGCCGAGGAAGTGGAGCGCCTCACCGGGGAACTCCGAGACAACACCCTCAACATCCGCATGCTCCCCATCGGGACCACCTTCAGCCGGTTTAAGAGGCTCGTGCGCGACCTCTCCCGAGAACTGGGAAAAGACATAGAATTAACCACCGACGGTGAGGAGACAGAGCTCGACAAGACCGTCATCGAGAGGCTGAACGACCCCCTCGTCCATCTCATACGGAATTCCATAGACCATGGCATAGAAGCCCCCGGGGAAAGGGAAGCCCTCCATAAGCCCAAGACGGGAAACATACATCTCTCCGCCGCCCACTCCGGCGCACAGGTGGTCATTCGGATCAAGGACGATGGAAAAGGGCTGGATCGGGAGGCGATACTCGCGAAGGCTGTCGAGAGGGGCCTCGCCTCCCCGAACTCGGAGTGCGGCGACAAAGAGGCCTTCGATTTCATCTTCAAGCCGGGATTCTCCACGGCGAAAGAAGTGACGAACGTCTCCGGCCGCGGCGTGGGGATGGATGTGGCGAAACGGGCGATCGACGCGCTGCGGGGCACCATTGACATGGCGAGCGAAAATGGCAAGGGGACGACAGTCACCGTAAGGCTCCCCCTGACCCTGGCAATCGTAGAAGGCCTCCTCGTGACCCTCGGCACCGACAATTTCGTGCTCCCCCTCTCCATCGTCGAAGAGTGCGTGGAGCTTACCAGGAACAATGCGGAGAAATCCCATGGGAGAAAGATCGCGAACATCCGCGGTGAGATCGTCCCCTACATCAGGCTCAGAGACGAGTTCAATATTGACGGGGGATCGCCTCCCACCGAGCAGATCGTCGTCGTCAGGCTGAACAGCCAAAGGATAGGATTAGTCGTGGACAAAGTCGTCGGCGAGCACCAGACGGTCATCAAGAACCTGGGGAGACTCTATAAAGACGTGGAGGCCGTGTCGGGCGCCACGATACTAGGGGACGGGACTGTAGCGCTCATCGTGGACGCGGCAAAGGTGCTGAAGCATGTGGAGAAGGAAGAAGTCATCCAAAACAACATACAAGGAGGAAGAGCGACATGAGTCTCGGAAAGATGAAGATCGGAAAGAAGCTGGGTTTGGGATTTGGGATCATCGTGCTCCTGATGGTCGTGCTGTCAGTAGTAGGCGTATCCGGGATGCTGAGCATGAAAGGAAAGCTTGACCGGATCGTCAACGTGAACAACGCTCGTATCGAAAATGGGAACCGCCTCATGCTGGCCGTCGATGACATCATCTTGGGTCAGCCGGACCTGATCACTTCGCGGTCTGCCTCCAAGAAGGAGGAGATAAAGGGCAAGATCGAGAAATCCAGGGCCGATTACAAGGCGGCCCTGGACAATCTCGAAAAACTCCTGGATACGCAGAAGGAGAGGGACCTTGTTGACACCATAAAGCAGACGATCGCAAGCGCCAAGGAGTCTAACAACAAGATGATAGAGCTGAGCCTCAACAACAAGATGAACGAGGCATTCGCAGTCTACTCGAGTCAGGCTCGACCCATGGGTGAAAAGGTGCGGGAGTCCTGTCAGGAGTTCATCGGCCTGCAGGAGAAGTTGAACAAGACCAGATACGAAGAGACGCTGGCAACGTACGCCTTCGCTAAGAATTTTCTTATTCTCATAGCTGGATTGGCGGTGCTCCTTGGCATATCGGTTGCGTACTTTCTCACCCGCACGATCAAGACCCCCCTCCAGCATTTGGTAGAGGCTACGGATAGGCTTGCCGCAGGCGACGTCAATGTCACTATCACATCGAATACGGACGATGAGATCGGCATACTCTCCCGTTCCTTCGAGCGTATGGTAGAAAATGTGCGCAATTCAGCCCTGGCTCTCGAGAAAGTGGCACGGGGCGACCTGAATATCGACCTTATGGTCAAATCGGATAACGATCTCCTCAATAGAAACCTGCATACGATGGTGACCACGCTCAAAAACCTGATCGACAACATGGATAAACTGTACCAAGAACAGAAGGCCGGGGACATTGAGTACTGCATCCCCGCGGAGCGTTTCCCGGGCGCCTACGGGCAGGTGGCAAGCAGCGTCAACCAGTCGGTAAAACTGCATGTGGACAATATCCTGAAAATTCTCGGCATTATCGCCTCATACGCAGAAGGAGACTTCTCGCCCATCCTTGAAAAACTACCCGGCAAACAGATAATTGCAAACGAGAAGATGGACCTCCTGAGGGGAAACCTGCTCAAGGTGATCGACAGCATGGATACACTGCATCGGGAACAGAAGGCCGGAGACTACGAGTATTTCATTCCGGTGGAACAGTTCTCAGGCGCCTACAAGCAAATGGCGGTCGGAATCAACGAGACGGTAAAAATCCCTATCGACTCCATCCTCACGATACTCGGCATCCTCGCCTCATACTCTGAAGGCGATTTCTCGCCCGTCCTCGAGAAGCTTCCCGGTAAACAGGTACTTGCGAACCAAAAGATGGATGCCTTGAGAGACTCCATGAACGAGGTTTCCCACATCGCCCAAGAGATCGCATCAGGCAATCTCGTGCTCACGGTGAAAGAACGTTCCGCCAAAGACAATCTGATGCGATCCTTTGCTACCATGGTGGCAAAGCTGACTGAAATCGTCAACGGCGTGAAGGCCGCTGCGGACAACGTAGCTGCGGGAAGCGAAGAGATGAGCTCCACCTCCCAGCAGATGTCCCAGGGGGCGACCGAGCAGGCGGCATCCGCTGAGGAAGTCTCATCATCCATGGAGGAGATGGTCTCCAATATCAGACAGAATGCCGATAATGCGCAGCAGACGGAAAAGATCGCCCTCAAGGCAGCCCAGGACGCAAAGGAAGGGGGCAGAGCGGTCATTGAGACGGTATCCGCCATGAAGGAAATCGCTACGAAGATCACGATAATAGAGGAGATTGCCCGCCAGACAAACCTCCTGGCCTTGAATGCCGCCATCGAGGCTGCCCGTGCGGGGGAGCACGGCAAGGGCTTTGCCGTCGTGGCCACCGAGGTCCGGAAGCTTGCCGAGAGAAGCCAGGTAGCAGCCGGCGAGATAAGCAAGCTGTCAGGCTCGAGTGTCGAGGTGGCGGAGAAAGCAGGCGAGATGCTCACCAAGATCGTTCCCGATATTCAGAAGACAGCGGAGTTGGTGTCCGAGATCAACGCCGCAAGCAACGAACAGAATACCGGGGCGGAGCAGATCAACAAAGCGATCCAGCAGCTGGATCAGGTGATCCAGCAGAACGCCTCTGCAACCGAAGAGATGGCGTCCACCTGTGAGGAGCTATCCGGCCAGGCAGGGCAGTTGCAGGAGACGATCGAATTCTTCAAAGTGGCGGATAGCGGAGCGGCAAAGCGGCAGAAGAGCGCAAGGACTCAAGGAGCAAGGGCAAGAGGACTCAATGCTTCCCCGCACCCCGCCGTCCACGGTCCGATGCAGGCTTCGAGGGATGGAAACGACGTTGCTAAGTACGGGGGTATTGCCCTCGATCTGGACAACGGACACGACAAGTTGGACAACGAGTTTGAAAGATTTTAGGGCCGCAAGATGGGGCCGGGGTCATGGGGGGTTTCTTCCAGGCCCTTGCCCTTGAACCTACTTTTCCGATTAGGGAGGCTACCAATGAGCGTACCAGCCATAACCGATACCAGGCAGTATCTCACCTTCCAGCTTGGCGAGGAGGTCTTTGCCCTCGACGTCTCCCACGTGAGGGAGATACTCGAATTCACCACGGTCACGAAGGTTCCCAAGACCCCCGACTACATGAGGGGCGTCATCAACCTGAGGGGCAGCGTGGTGCCTGTTCTCGACATGAGACTCAAGTTCGGTCTTACCGAAATAGAGAAGACGGTCAATACGTGCATCATCGTCGTAGAGGTGACCTGTGAAGGGGAGACCACTGTCATAGGCGCCCTCGTCGATTCGGTCCAGGAGGTCTTCGAGCTGGAGCACGACCAGATAGAGCCGGCCCCGAAGATAGGGACCCAGCTCAAGACCGGGTTCGTCAAAGGCATGGGCAAGAAGGACGACCACTTC
>Ga0326728_10008468_pt1 | contig 25530 bp, 17 predicted proteins | sample MB3enrmetagenome_FD_207602 | JGI IMG/M metagenome (GOLD analysis project Ga0326728, IMG submission 207602) | Lab enriched peat soil microbial communities from McLean, Ithaca, NY, United States - MB31MN | ecosystem: Environmental > Terrestrial > Soil > Wetlands > Peat | place: USA: New York... | reverse complement strand
CTGAAGGCGGTCACGGCGTTGCTTCCCTGGTATGGAAAGGTTGTCGCCGTGGGTAATGGGCGTGTGTACATAAACGCCGGCAGTGAGGCCGGACTCAGGATTGGACAGGTGTTGAAGGTGTACCGGGGCGGCAAGGCGGTGCCTGGCGTGGGGTTTGCGCCTGGCGAGCAGGTCGCCGCCGTTGAGATAAAAGGATTTGCCGGCGTGAACGGCGCATATGGGGTTGTCAAGGATGGCAAAGAGGTCCAGGCGGATGATTTGATTGCTGTCGAGTAACCGCCAAAGACAGTTGGCCGTGTGATTCCGGCATAATTTCATCCTAAAGCAAAGGAGGTGAGTCCCTGGCTGAATCAACTGAGAAATAAATTCGAAAATATTTGCTTTTAAAACGGGAGGAGACAAAGAATGAAAAAACTTATGAGTCTTATGGCAGTAGTCTCATTGTTTGCCGCAACTACCGCATTGGCTGATGAGCCGGTCCAGGTTGGAAACGTCTTCAGCAAGTACAAACTTACCATTGGCGGTTATGTAAAGGTTGATTACGCCTATAACTCCAATCAGCAGCAGCCATCGAACTATTTCAATCTGATTACCCCTGATAACGGCGGAATTTCCCCTAAAGGCTCAGCCGGCGATTCATCGGCAATGGGTATCGAGCAGACCCGCTTATGGTTCAAGGTCGACGGCCCCGGCATCTGGGGCGGAAAGTCATCGGCGCTTATTGAAGGCGACTTCTTTGGCATCCCCAATGTAGTTTTGAGCAGCCCGGACTTCCGCCTCCGCCATGCGTATGGCACCCTGGACTGGGATAACGGCCAACTCCTGTTCGGGCAGACCTGGGAGCTTTTTGGCGGTATGCTCGCAAATACGGTGGATTTTCGTAGTGGGGAAGGATATGGAACGCCTTGGCAGCGTGAGCCGATGTTCAAAGCAACCTACATACAAAAATTTGACGCCGACAACTCACTGTCCTATGTGGGTGCCGTCGTGATGCCGCAGCAGACCGGTGATAACAGCGCCCTCATGGCGAACAGTGCTACCGCAGGCGCTTTGGGTACCAACTGGAGCACGCTTGGTGGCATAGGTGCGACGCAAGCCCCGGTCAACACAAACGTGCCGAACTTTGAAGGACAGTTGACCTTCAAGAGCAAATCCCTTGGATATGCCCCCGGCTACAATGGCGCAATGAAAGAACTTAACCTCATGGCCTTTGCCCTTTATGGCCATGCTCGATATGATTACACGGGGTTTAAACATGGTTCAATTGATGGCGAAGACAGCTATGGCTACGGTCTGTATGCCTTTGTGCCGATTCTCCCGTCAAAAGACATCAAGAACCGCGCCATGACTGCATCGTTTGAAGGCCAGATCTATGAAGCAAGCAACATGGTCTGGAACGGCGGTACCGCCGCACCCTTCACCCAGGTCGGCTCCGGTCAGATTTATGGCAACGCTGTTGCGGACGCAGCAACCATCACGCCAATGAAAGACCTTGGCTTGGCAGCGCAACTTATCTTTTACCCGACCCACGAAATGGGCCTGACGGCTGGTTTTATCGACCGTATTGCCGCAAACAAGAGTAATGAATTTGCCGGCGTAGGTGCTTATATCAAATCGGATTCCATGACCTATGTCAACATAGCATATGATATAAATGCAGCCGTACGTGTCGCCGCCGAATATCAGAATGTCATGACAACCTACGGAAGCGCAACCGGCGCTCCAGGTCCGAAGGGTATTGACAACATTGGCCGCTTCAGCATGTATTATTTCTTTTAACGGTATTTCCTAAAACCAGCAGGTCGCAGCACCAAACCGAGCTTCACCAGGCTCATAACAACGTGAGCCTCCTTCATGCAATCGGGGGGAGAAATCCCCCCGCTTTTTTTGTCTAAACGGTGATCTGCTAAAAATTCAGGCAATTTGCCTTTCCTTTCCTGCCGCGCAACCCAAAATCAACCTTTCGGCAAAATATTTCATACATCACCATTGTGCTGGTGCAAGTCGGTTTTGGGGCAACCAGATAAAAATATTGACAGCAATTTGCAAAATGTGCAAAATGCACATATACGTCACTTTTGCTATGGATAATCTATGAAATCATCTGACACAAGTTCAATGACGCATGAAACTGTTCTGCACAACAATTGTCAGGATGCAGTATTGGTCGGGACTCTGAACCGGCTGTTGGTTCCGCTGGCGCGTCTCTGCCTGGCAAACGGCATCACGTTCGCAACGGCTGAGGACGTTTTAAAGAGGGCCTTCGTGCATGAGACGATCGCATTGCAACCAAATGCGCCCATGCACGGCACGGTAAGTCGTGTCAGCACCGCTACGGGTATCAATCGTCGAGAGGTGACACGTTTGATTAAAATAGAAGAGCCTGAACGACGGACGAAGCCTCCGGTCGCTGCCGAAATCTTCGCCCGCTGGACGACGGATGCTGCCTGGCGGGACCATGACGGTGCACCGAGCGTACTCAACCGGCAAGGGGCCGCACCAAGCTTTGAAGCTCTTGCACAGTCGATCACTCGCGATATCCACCCGCGCAGCATGCTTGATGAATTAATCCGTCTGGGTTTGGTGCGCCATGACGAAGACCTCGACCAGGTGTCGCTTACCCGCAATGATTTCGTGCCAAAAGGCGATTCCCGACAGATGATAGAATTTTTGGGCGACAACGTTGGAGATCACCTCGATGCGGCCGTAGATAACGTTGTACATGATGGAAGCAGGCACCTTGAACAGGCTGTTTTTGCCGACGAATTGTCCGCAGAGTCGATCGAGGCCTTGCGCCCGCTTATAATGGCCCAATGGCAGGCGCTTCGCGATGTCATGGTGCCCGCGATTACCGCTTTTATCGAGGCCGACCGTCTCGCAGGCCGGGTACAGGATCAGCGTGCACGCATCGGACTTTATTCCTTCGCGGAAACCACACCAATCAACGGGGCGCTCCCCAACGCCCTTACAGCACCCCCCAATCGAAAATCAACCAAGAAGGAAAAAATAAAATGAAAGCCTACTTACTTCAGCGCTGGTTTGCATGGCGTTCATTCGCCTTGATTTTTTTCAGCGCCGCCGTCATGGGGGGCTGCAGTCAAAGCCCGAGCGCCGGGGTTGGCACGGGAGGCACCGGCAGCTTCAGCGGTATTGCGGCACTTGACGTTACCGATGCCCCCGCACTCAACTATGCCCATGTCTATGTGACGGTTACCGGGGTTGCCTTCCACAACAGTTCAACCGCAGCCTTCTCGGGCTACAGCGCCGCCAAAGCGTCCGGTTGGCAGGTTGTCACGCTGTCTGCTCCCAAAACCATCGATTTGGCACAACTTGCCAACGGCACAATGTATGCCGACCGTAACGGTAACGCTCCATTGTTCAGCGGGATGGCCCTGCCGGTCGGCAGCTACCGGCAAATCCGCCTATTCCTGGCATCGACCGAAGATGCATATATCGGCTCGGTTCCAGGGAATATCTACAATAACGAAGTTCAGCAGAATGGTGATCCTGCTCACTATCCGCTGCGCATACCCTCATCCGACGAAGGCATAAAAGTGCTCCCGGAATCGCCGGTTGTGGTAACTGGTGGCGGAAGTGTCAATCTTGCCCTTGACTTCAACCTGAATGACGATGTCGTCAAGGTTTCCCCGGGCGGCGCGACGGAATTCATGCTGAAGCCGCGGCTGGGTTACTTTGACATGGGAAGTGTGGGATCCATACAAGGGACCGTGAACTCCCCGAATCTTCAGGCATCCATGATCGAGGTCAAGGCGGAGCAGGTCAAAAGCGGGACCAATTACCGCATTGTACGCCGGACGACGTCGGTCGACAGCAGCTCGGGCCAGTTCACCCTCTATCCGCTGCCGGTCTTCGGCAATGCCACCACCGCGACCTATGACATCGTCCTGCGTGGGCGGAACGTCCAGACCTCCATCATTACCGGGGTGAAAGTCCATAAAGGGACGACCCCAACAAGCGGCGCAACCGGCCTTGGGACCATTGCCATGCAAGCCGGCGCCGAATTCACAGCACAACTCGGCTCGGTAATGCGCCCAACCGGGGCCTGGCTCACCTTCTACCAGACAATAGCCGGAGATCCCACCCTCTATGAGGTCCGCTACCGCCACCTTGACCCCTATACCGGCATCTTCGGGCTCCCGGTCGAACTCTCAACCGGCCCCATCCGGGTTGCTCACTTCACCCCAGGGGCATCTCAGGTGTTCACTCCCGACTATACGAGCGCAGGAACCTACTCTGCCGTTGCGGACGTTTCCGAACTCTACGCCAGGGGGGCGGTGCTCAACGGCATCAGCGGAACGGCCGGAAATACCGTACAGATATCCGCTGCGAACGCTCCACAAATAGAGTCAAGCGCCTCGTCCGGGCAGATCAGATGTGTCTTTGACATGGCTTTGCTGGGGACCGGAACGGGGCCCGGCATGGGGATGGGTAATAAAATCGGAAACCCGGCAAAAGGACAGGTGTTCGTAACACTTGGGGGGATGATCATCGACAGCCTGGGGGACCTGACGGGCGATGCAACCGTCAACGCCGCCATGCAGGCCGGAGGAGGAGCGAATAATTCCGTCGTAGTAACGAACATACCCAGCAATGTCGCCGAGGCCGTTTACGGAATCTATGTTCATGGGTGGGGCAACGGCTATACCGTTGCGGGCAGGGAACTTGGCGTGGACCTGAGAAAGGGGGTGAGTTCATCAACAACGATTATCTTAAAGTAGCCAACATTACGCCAAAACGTTTATCAGCACTTGTGCAACGCCTATCACGAGGAGGAACAAACATATGATCTCAAATCGACACACCGGCATCATCAAATGCCTCATCGCCATGGCTGTGACCGCGCTTGCGCTGTCAGGCTGCGGCGGCAGCGGCACGTCATCGACACCCACCGCAGCGGTATCGAACGCACAAATAAAGCTGGACGTTACCGACGCGCCATCCATTGACTATTCCCATGTGTATATCACCGTTACCGCGGTCGGCTTCCACGTTACCGACACTGCAGGTTTTTCCGACTACAGCTCCGGCATCCGGAACGGCTGGCAGGTAACCAAACTGTCGGCGCCGGTGACGGTCGATCTTGCGGCGCTTACCAATGGTACGGCACTGGCAGACGTGACCGGCACGCCGCTCTTTGCAAACATCACCCTCACGCCCGGAACCTACAAGCAGATCAGGCTCTTCCTGGCATCCACCGAAGACGCCCTGACCGCCTCCGCTACTGCGGCAGGTCTCACCTACAACAACGAAGTCCAGCTTGCCGGCGATACGACCGACCACTACCCGCTGCGCGTACCATGCCCGGTTGAAGGGATCCGCCTGATCCCCGAATCCCCCGTGGTCGTTACGGCCGGCGGCAGCCTCAGCATCGTTCTCGATTTCAATCTGAACTCGGACGTCGTCGAAACCAAACCCAACGGCTCAATCGAATATGTGCTCAAACCGCGCCTGGGGTACTTTGATATGTCCAGCGTCGGCGCGGCAACGGGTACGGTAGCCTTCTCCAACCTGTCCACGACCCGCTTCGTGATCAAGGCCGAGCAGAACACGGGTGCAACCTACCGCGTGGTCCGTCGCTGGACCACGGTTGATAAGACCAGCGGCGTATTCAAACTGTATCCGTTGCCGGTCTTCGGCAACGCCACCACCGCTTCCTATGACATCGTAGTGCGCGGTCTCGGGGTCGAGACGGCGATCGTCAAGGGCGTCACCGTCCACAAAGGAAGCACCCTGACAAGCGGCGCGGCCAACCTCGGCACTATCAACATGGTTGCCGGCGGCCAGTTCACCGCCCAGTTGGCAAAACCCATGCACCCGTCCGGCGCCTGGATCGATTTTTACCAAACCATCAGCGGCGATACCGTACCCTACAATATCCGTGATCGCCATCTTGACCCCTATACCGGCGAGTTCTATGCCCCGATCGAGCTTTCCTCCTCGGCGCTGCTGGTAGCAACCTATACCCCCGGCCAGACACTGGTTTTCACGCCTGACAGCACCAGTGCGGGATCGTTCACGGTTGTGGCCAGTGCGGGCGGCTATTACGGCCCGGGCAAAGCAACGACGGTGTCAGGGACTGCCGGACAGACCGGTGTGCCGATTACGTTTAACTCGACGAGTGGCGCCCCCCAAGTGGTATTCCCGGCATCGGCTGGCCAGATCACCACCTACTTCGACATGGAATACTTCGGTATGGGTACGGGCCCGGGCATGGGCATGGGCTCCAAGAACAGCAAATCTCCCACAGCCGGCCAACTGTTCGTGACTCTGGGCGGCATGATCATGGACAGCACGGGGAATCTGGCCGGTGATACAAGCGTCAAAACGGCACTGGGCAACGCCGCCGATTCAGTGGTCATAAACGATCTGCCGAGCGGGGTTTCCGGCACGACCTACGGCTTGTACGCAGTGGGCTGGGGCAACGGCGTGCTAGCAGCCGGTAAAATTGGCGGCGTGAGCCTGGAGAACGGCAATGCTTCCAAAACGATGCAGATGTTCTAGCCAAACGGTAAATTGCATTCTGTAGGGACGCGAAACGTCCTTTCCGGCTCCTGCCGGAAAGGACGTTTCGTATTTGTTGAGCACCAAGACATCAAGTGTGCCCCAACGGGCATGTCCAGTCCATCTACCTGCACGAGTCGGCATTTGTTATTGAAAATATCAGCGCCTCTAGGTATGCTACCAGATCGGCACCTGTTTGAAGATCCCCACACCAGGAACATGCGCCGTTAAACGTCATTCTCTTCCCGCCTCACCGTCGAGCGGCACATGACGAGATACCAGCACCATACAAAAGGCAGCCATATGAAAACCATCGTATCACCCAAAAAACAGGGCCTCTATGATCCCCGGTTCGAACATGACGCCTGCGGCGTCGGTTTTGTGGTCAACATGAAGGGGGCAAAATCACACGAAATCGTCCGTCAGGCTTTGACCGTCCTTGTCAACCTCGACCACCGCGGCGCCTGCGGCTGCGAACCCAATACCGGCGATGGCGCGGGCATTCTCATACAGATGCCGGATCGATTTCTACGCAAGGTCTGCACGCCGTTGGGCATAGAATTGCCCGAGCTGTCCCGCTACGGCGCCGCCATGGTGTTCACGTCGCCCGATCCGACCGAGCACAACAGCGCTCGCCATATACTGGAGAAGATCGTCGCCGAAGAAGGACTTAGGATCATCGGGTGGCGGGACGTGCCCACCGATCATTCCTCCCTTGGTGCGACCGCCCAGGCCAGCGAGCCGCTGGTGCGCCAGCTGTTTCTCAAGGCGTGCGCGGATTGTGAGGACGAGTTGTCATTTAACCGCAAGCTCTACATCGTCAACCAGCGGGCAATCAACGAGATCCGTCGTGCCGGCGTGGACACGCATTGGTACGTGGCCAGCATGTCCAGCCGGACCATGATCTACAAAGGCATGCTCATGCCGGTCCAGGTGGACCAATATTATCCCGATCTGCGTGATCCTGAGATGGAAACAGCGCTGGCGCTGGTCCATTCCCGATTTTCCACCAACACCTTTCCCAGTTGGGACCGGGCCCACCCCTATCATTTTCTGGCCCACAACGGCGAGATCAATACCCTGCGCGGTAACGTCAACTGGATGCACGCCCGACAGTCGCTCTTTGCCAGCAACCTGTTCGGAGACGACATCAAGAAGGCGCTGCCGATCGTCAATACCGACGGCTCCGACTCGGCCATGTTCGACAACTGCCTGGAGCTTTTGGTCATGGCCGGCCGTTCGCTCCCCCATGCCGTCATGATGATGGTGCCCGAGCCATGGGAAAATCATGAAACCATGGAGCCCGGCAAGAAGGCCTTTTACGAATACCATTCCTGCCTGATGGAGCCATGGGACGGTCCGGCGGCCATCGCCTTTACCGACGGCCGCAGCATCGGCGCCGTTCTCGACCGCAACGGCTTGCGCCCGTCGCGCTACTATGTCACCAGCGATGATCTGGTCATCATGGCTTCCGAGGCGGGGGTGTTGCCGGTCGAGCCGGAGCGCGTCCTGCAGAAGGGCCGCCTGCAGCCGGGCCGGATGTTCCTGGTGGATACGGTACAGGGCCGCATCGTGCCGGACGAGGAGATCAAGAGCGAATTGGCGGACGCCAGACCTTACGGCCAGTGGCTGAAGGATAATCTTATCTTTCTCAATGATCTGCCCGATGCGCTGCATGTGTACGGGCCGGACCATGATACGGTTCTTCAGCGCCAACAGGCCTTCGGCTACACCTTCGAGGATCAGCGCGTCATCCTGGGGCCCATGGCGAGGGACGGGGTCCAGCCGCTCGGTTCCATGGGCACCGACACGCCGCTGGCTGTGCTCTCCGATCAGCCGCAGTTGCTCTACAACTACTTCAAACAGCTCTTCGCCCAGGTGACTAATCCGCCCATCGATCCGATCCGCGAAGAGCTCATCACTTCCACAACCACCCTGATCGGCTCCGAGGCCAACCTGCTCAAGCCGGGTGCCGCCAGCGCCCGCATGATCAGGCTGGAACACCCTCTGCTCTCCAACGAGGAACTTGAAAAACTGCGTCATGTGGAGCGGCACGGTTTCAAGGCAGTCACCTTGTCGCTGCTGTTCCCGGCGGCAGGGGGAGCAGCCGGGCTGGAGAAGGCCATGGAGAAGCTTTTCAACGCAGCCATCATCGCGGTTGAGGCCGGCACCACCATCCTGGTCCTCTCAGATCGCGGCGTTGACCGGGATCATGCGGCTATTCCCGCCCTGCTGGCGGTTTCCGGGCTTCACCACCATCTTATCCGCACAGCCACCCGCACGCGGGCTTCACTGGTGCTCGAATCGGGCGAGCCGCGAGAGGTTCACCACTTTGCGGTGCTGCTCGGGTACGGCGCCAACGCCATCAACCCCTATCTGGCCTTCGAGTCCCTGGATGATATGATCCGGCAGGGGATGCTGACGGACATCACCTACAAGAAAGCGGTTACGAACTTCATCAAGGCTTCCATCAAGGGTGTCGTCAAAACCATGGCCAAGATGGGCATATCCACCGTGCAAAGTTACCGCGGCGCCCAGATCTTCGAGGCGGTCGGCCTGCATCATTCGGTGATCGACAAATATTTCACCTGGACGCCGTCGCGCATCGGTGGCACCGATCTGGACGGGATCGCCACCGAACTGCTGGCGCGGCACAGCCGAGCCTGGCCCGAACGGGTGCCCGCCGACCCCACTCTGGAAGTGGGCGGTGTCTATCAGTGGCGCGACTCCGGGGAGGAACACCAGTACAACCCGCTAACCATCAGCACGCTTCAGAAGGCGGTCCGCAACGGCGACTACGGCGAGTTCAAACAGTTTTCCTCGTTGATCGACGAGCAGGAGTCCCGTCTTTATACCCTGCGCGGTCTGCTGGATTTCAGGGAAACGACCGTCCCGGTGCCGATCGGGGAGGTCGAGCCGGTGGAAGAGATCATGAAGCGCTTCAAGACCGGCGCCATGTCCTACGGCTCCATCAGCCAGGAGGCCCACGAGGCGTTGGCCATCGCCATGAACCGGATCGGCGGCCTTTCCAATACCGGCGAAGGAGGGGAAGACCCGGAGCGCTTCACCTGGACCAACGAGCAGGGTGATTCCAAGAACAGCGCCATAAAACAGGTGGCATCGGGCCGCTTCGGCGTTACCAGCGACTATCTCTCCAATGCCCGGGAGATCCAGATCAAGATGGCCCAAGGGGCCAAACCGGGCGAGGGGGGCGAACTGCCCGGCCAGAAGGTGTTCCCCTGGATCGCCAAGACCCGCCATACCACGCCGGGCGTCGGTCTGGTCTCGCCGCCACCGCACCACGACATCTATTCCATCGAGGATCTGGCAGAGCTGATACATGACCTGAAAAACGCCAACCGCCGCGCCCGCATCAGCGTCAAGCTGGTGTCCGAGGTGGGTGTCGGCACCATCGCGGCCGGTGTTGCCAAGGCCCATGCCGACGTGGTGCTGATCAGCGGCTACGATGGCGGCACCGGCGCCTCGCCGGTCTCCAGCATCAAACATGCCGGTCTCCCCTGGGAACTCGGCGTGGCAGAAACACACCAGACCCTTGTCCTGAACAACCTGCGCAGCCGTATTGTCATAGAAGCCGACGGCCAGCTCAAAACCGGCCGCGATGTGGCTGTCGCGGCACTGTTGGGGGCCGAGGAGTTCGGCTTCGCCACTGCGCCGCTGGTTTCTCTCGGCTGTATCATGATGCGCGTCTGCCACAGCAACACCTGCCCGGCCGGCGTAGCTACCCAGGACCCGGCCCTGCGGGCCAAGTTCACCGGTAAACCGAAACACGTGGTCAACTTCATGCGCTTCGTTGCCCAGGAGTTGCGCGAGATCATGGCCCAACTCGGTTTCCGGACCCTGAACGAGATGATCGGGCGCGTGGACGTTCTGGAGCCCAGGAAGGCCATTGCCCACTGGAAGGCCAAGGGACTCGACTTTTCCAACATCCTCCACCAACCCCAGGTCGGCCCGGATGTTGGGCGCTATTGTACGGAGCCCCAGGACCACGGACTGGACAAGTCCATCGACATGACCAGGCTTCTCGACATCTGCATGCCTGCCATCGAGCGGGGGGAGCGGGTTGCCGCCGAGTTGGCCATCACGAACATCGACCGCGTGGTGGGGACGATCCTCGGCAACGAGATCACCCGCCGTCACGGTTCCCAAGGGCTCCCGGACGGTACCGTCAACCTGCTGTTCAACGGTTCGGCCGGCCAGAGTTTCGGTGCATTCGTCCCCCGCGGCGTCACCCTGAGGCTATGTGGCGACGCAAACGACTACCTGGGCAAGGGGCTTAGCGGCGGCACGATCCTGGTCTATCCTCCCAAAGGGTCGCCCTTCAAGGCGGAAGAGAACATCATTGCCGGCAACGTGGCCTTTTACGGCGCCACCAGCGGTGAAGCCTTCATCCGGGGCATGGCCGGCGAGCGTTTCTGCGTTCGCAACTCCGGCGTCAATGCAGTGGTTGAGGCGGTGGGCGACCATGGCTGCGAGTATATGACCGGCGGTACGGTGGTGGTCCTCGGACCGACGGGACGCAACTTTGCTGCCGGTATGAGCGGCGGCGTGGCCTACGTGCTCGATGAAGAGGGCGATTTTGCCGGCCGCTGCAATATCCAGATGGTTGGACTTGAAGAGCTTGGCGACCGGGATGTCTCAACCCTCAGAGAGATGATCGGCCGTCATGCGGAGTTGACCGGAAGCGAGCGCGCAGAAGCCGTATTGGCGGATTGGGATGGGTTCCTTCCCCGGTTTGTCAAGGTCATGCCCAAAGACTACAAGCGGGTCGTGCAGGCGCTCGAAAGGGCGCAGGCCGCCGGCCTGAGCGGCGATGAGGCGCTGGCCGCCGCCTTCGAGGAAAACGCCCACAATGCGGCGCGGCTCGGGGGGAGCTAGGCTGTTGGTAACTATTCAGCATATTCTCAGTTGTGTCCGGTTAGGATTTTGCAGTACGTCAAAATCTCCCTCATCCGCCCCGTCGGGGCACCTTCTCCCCAAGGGAGAAGGAACAAAAATCATCCCCTCTCCCACCGGGAGAGGGTGGCCAAAGGCCGGGTGAGGGGATAAGGCGGGGTTTTTACCTTGCTGCAATTAGCTAACCGGACACCGTTGGCATATTCTAAAAGTAACTAAAACAATGGTGAAAAGTCCCCCTCCCGTCAAGGGAGGGGAGGTTAAAACGTGCAGATTGCAGCACGGTGCTGAATAGTTACGGCTGTTGTAACACTTGAAGTTACGCATATAGACCCTTTAGGCCCTAGAGGGTCCTCCCCCAGCGGAGCCCCTTGGGCCTAAAGGGTCTTTTCCGAAATTGTTTCTGTTCCAAGGTACAAGGCCGTTTGTGCGTTACGGCCGGACGCGTTTAAATTACAGCAGATGGACATAGGATAACGACATGGGAAAAACAACCGGATTTTTGGAATACCAGCGCGAAGTGCCGGCCGATCGGGAGCCGTTGGAGCGAATTAGTGACTGGGACGAGTTCCACCTGCAGATGAGCGACGACGCCCTGCGCACCCAGGGCGCTCGCTGCATGGATTGCGGCATTCCGTTCTGTCATACCGGGAAACTCATCAGCGGCATGGCCAGTGGCTGTCCGATCAATAACCTGATCCCGGAGTGGAACGATCTGGTCTACCGCAACCTCTGGCAGCAGGCGCTTGACCGGCTGCACAAGACCAACAACTTTCCCGAGTTTACCGGCCGCGTCTGTCCGGCCCCCTGCGAGGGATCCTGCACCCTCGGCATCATCGATCCTCCCGTTACCATCAAGAACATCGAGGTCAGCATCGTGGAGCGGGGGTTTGACGAGGGATGGATCGTTCCGGTGCTGCCGCGGGTGAAGACGGGCAAACGGGTAGCCGTGGTCGGGTCCGGCCCGGCCGGTCTTTCGGCGGCGGCCCAGCTCAACAGGGCCGGCCACAGCGTCACGGTTTTTGAGCGGGAGGACCTGCCCGGGGGGCTGTTGATGTACGGCATCCCCAACATGAAGCTCGATAAGCGCCAGGTGGTCCTGCGCCGCATTAAGCTGATGGAGGCTGAGGGCATCACCTTTGTCTGCAACACCGAGATCGGTAGCGAGTCCTTCCCGGCCGACCGGTTGAGCAGCGAGTTCGACGCCGTGGTGCTGGCAATCGGAGCCACGGTGCCGCGTGATCTCCCCGTCGAGGGGCGCAATCTGAAAGGGATCCACTTTGCCATGGATTTCCTGACTGCCAACACCAAGGCGGTGATAAACAGGAACGATGACGTCATCGCGGCCCAGGGGAAGGATGTGGTCATCATCGGCGGCGGCGATACCGGCACTGACTGTGTCGGCACCTCCCTGCGCCATGGCTGCAGGTCAGTCACCCAGTTGGAGATCATGCCCCGCTCGCCCGAGGAACGTGCCGCCGACAACCCCTGGCCCGAGTGGCCCAAGGTACACAAGGTGGACTACGGTCAGGAGGAGGCCGCCGCCCGGTTCGGCGCCGACCCGCGGGTCTATCTGACCACGGCCACGGGATTCGAAGGTGATGGGAACGGCAACGTGGCAGCGGTCCGCACCGTTCAGGTAGTCTGGGAAAGGAACGACAAGGGACAGTTCACGCCCAAGCCGGTGCCGGGCAGCGAACAGGTGCGCCCTGCCGGCCTGGTGCTGCTGGCCATGGGGTTTCTCGGACCGGAACAGGCGCTGCTCGACGCGCTGGGGGTGGAGCGGGACCCGCGCAGCAACGTCAGGGCCGACCATGGGCGGTACGCCACCAGCCTGCCGGGTGTTTTTGCCGCCGGCGACTGCCGCCGTGGCCAGAGCCTGGTGGTCTGGGCCTTCAACGAAGGGCGGGGCGCGGCGCGGGAATGCGACCGCTTTCTGATGGGCTCCACGGAACTGCCGTAAATCCTGGTTTTAGTCCTCTGAACGTGGCTTAACCATTGGTAATTGCTACCCTAATTTTCCTGACAGTAAACAAAATAATTTCTTTTGTCTCGTGTTGGCAAGTCAAAGTGTGTCCCGCCGATTCCTGTGGTAGTGCGCAACTATCTGTGATATGGTAGTTCACAACTGAACGGAGAAAACCATGCCACGTACAAAGCGCTTAACAGAGGACGGGTTAAATAAGTTTCAGCGTTACCGACAGGCACAACACAGCAAGGGCATGCGGCTTTTGCGGGTCTGGGTTCCTGATACGCATCTGCCGGAGTTTGCAAAGGAAGCCGAGCGACAGGCGAAGATGCTGTACAATCGCCCTGAGGAAAAGGAAGCCCTTGCTTTCATCGAGGCCGCTTTCGCATGGCCTGAACCATGAAGCGTGGCGATGTTGTCACGGTTTCCGCGCCCGGAGATTATGGGAAGCCTCGTCCTGCCGTCGTCATTCAGTCCGACAGGCTGAAGTCAATGGACAGCGTGCTTGTTATCCTCTTAACCAGCGCGCTCGCGGATGCACCTCTGTTTCGGCTGTCCATTGAACCAAACGAAGCCAACGGGCTGAAACTGTCCTCGCAAATTATGATTGATAAGATTATCGCCATACCGCGCGAGAAATGCGGCGCGGTTATCGGGTGCCTTGACGAAGGTGCTTTGATTGCCCTCAATCACATGCTGGCGGTTGTCGTCGGCATAGCGGATTGACGCGGCTTTGAGACAATCACCAAGGTTAATAAAGTGACAGGCAAGAATGACTCACTGAGGGATCACTCCTTATGGACCCCCGGTTGTTTTTGCGATCAAGCGTGCCCTACCTTCGCGCTTGATCTCTTCGACATCCCACGGTGTAGGCTCCCCGCTGTTGAGACCGTCCTTAATATCCTGGCGTAACTGTTCGAGCTTAATCGCGCGTAACTGGTCTTTTTCTTCCATAAGGCGCAAGGCATCGCGGACAACTTCACTTGCGGACGTGTAAAGGCCGGACGTTACTTTTTGCCTCACCATATCTTCAAGTTGTGGGCTTAAATTGACGTTCATTGTCATGTGACCTCCTGTCTCTACTACATATTTTAAAAATAGCGCCGTTGTCAAAAATTGACAATAATTGACAGCCTCGTTAACCAGGCAGGGGCGTTTCTTGGCCTTCTTTTCCTGTTGCCCCATCATTTTGTTTCCTGATTGGCGTTATTCTTCCGAAAATATCCCCTCTCCCTGAGGGAGAGGGCTAGGGTGAGGGGGAACATCCTGATACCATTGTACTGCTACCCCCTCATCCGGCCTTCGGCCACCTTCTCCCTCAGGGAGAAGGTTTCAGCGGAAGATTAGCGCTTCTGATTTTGTTTAATGTTCACCCCTCCGGACGTGGCCTAACCATTCGTAATTGCTGTCCTGATTTTTCCGGCATTAAACAAAATGATTCCTTTGTTTAGCAAATGATCTTAGGGCGTTGGATCGGAGAGAACATTAACAGAGCCAGACCGCATTTCGACTGACGCGATATAGCGCCGCTGTTCGGGCGACCAACTGTAGTACACTGCCGTCTCCCGAGCGATGTTGAGATCAAACACGTCAGCAGGCATTTCAAGCGTTACTTTCCATAGAGAAACAAGCAAACGAAATTAGTGTGAAAACCGCCCCCCGCAATCGCCCTGGTCGCCGCGGATTTTTTCCACCGCATGGCCGATTACCGGCCAGACTGCTTCCAGGTTCTCCAGCGCCCCCTTGGGGCTGCCCGGCAGGTTGATGATCAATGCCTGGCCGCGGATTCCCGCAACCGCCCGCGACAGCGACGCCATGGGGGTCTTTTCCAGGCTCTTCAGGCGCATCAGTTCGCCGATGCCCGGAATCAGACGCTCCGCAACCTTCATGGTGGCCTCGGGGGTTACATCCCGCGGCGAAACCCCGGTGCCGCCGGTGGTCAGGATCAGGTCGGCCTTGTCCGCATCGGCCCAGGCGCCCAGCACGGCCACGATCTGCCCGAAATCATCGGGGATCACTTCGGCTTTCACCGTGGCTACCCCTTTCTCCGCCAACCATGTGGCAAGCGCCGGGCCGCTCTCGTCAACACGTTCGCCCCGCGCCCCTTTGTCACTCAAAGTCAGAATGGCCGCCCTCATCGCTCCTCCTCCCGGCGGTACACGCCGCTCTTGCCGCCTTCCTTGTACAAAAGCCGTATTGCGCCGATGCTGATGGATTTGTCGCTCCCCTTGCACATATCGTAAATGGTCAGGGCGGCTACGGCAGCGCCGGTCATGGCCTCCATCTCGACGCCGGTACGCTCGAAGGCGCGTACGGTGCAGCGTATCTCGATCCTCCCCGCACCATTGTCCTGTTCAAAATCAACCGCCACGGAGTGCAGGGCCAGCGGGTGGGAGAGCGGGATCAGATCCGGCGTCTTCTTTGCCGCCATGATGCCGGCCAGCCGCGCCACGCCCAGCACATCACCCTTTGCTACGGCGCTGGTTCGGATGGCTGTCAACAGTTCGTCCGACATGCGGACCTCCGCAGCTGCCGTGGCCGTCCTCAGGGTCGCCTGCTTCGCACTGACGTCCACCATGACGGCATTGCCGCGATCATCGAAATGGTTGAATTCCATACTGGTCCCCTGTAATTTTTTTAATGCATCATAGTGCAGTTTGTCGGCAAATCAAACGGATTAATAGTTGGCAATCGATGACAGACGTCATGTCTAGTCTAGCCCCTGAGCGCATTTTTATGATACTATGATTCTTCACGTATGTCCCGCCCGTTCTGCGCGAGGCTTACGGGCATACACATGACGAAAATTTACGCTGTACATGAAAAAGGAACATTTTCTGTGGAACAACCCAATGACCCTCTTAAGCGAGTTGAAAAGGATCTGAAAAAATGTGTAAAATGTGGCGCCTGCCGGGCAAATTGCCCGGCGTTCACCGCATTTCAGCGTGAGCCGGCTGTTGCCCGAGGCAAGGTGGCCCTGGTCCGGCATATCCTCACAAGCGACATCGAGTTGGATGACCAGACCTATGTTGCCATGTCCAAGTGCCTGTTGTGCGGCAGTTGCGTGGAGAAATGCCCGAATGAGGTGCCGACTGACGAGATCGTTGTGGCCGCACGGGAGGCCCTGGCGAAGCGGCGTGGCCTTACCACCTTTCATGCGGCTGTCGGCCAGGTGATCAAAAACCGTTCTCTGATGAAGATGGGCGTCAGGATGGCTGGCCTGCTCGGTCCTCTTTTTTTCAGGAAGGTGCCTGAAACGTCGGGTCTGCGGTTGCGATTTCCGATGCCTTTTGTGGGCGGCAAACGCCATATCCCGGCCATTGCCAAAAAACCTTTCATGGACCGGCATCCCGAGGTGATCCCCGGGGAGCCGGGCAAACCGCGGATCGTCTTTTTTGTCGGCTGCATGACCAACTTCGTCTATACCGATATCGGCGAAGCGGCCCTGGCGCTTTTTCGTCACCTGGGCTGCACGGTGATCATTCCCAAAGGCCAGCAGTGCTGCGGCCTGCCGGCCATGTCCGGCGGCGACCTGGCCACCGTACGGGGGCTGGCCGAGAAGAACCTGGCGGAGATGGAACGGTACGAAGCCGACTATGTCATGAGCGCCTGCGCTACCTGCGGCGGCGCCCTGCATCGCTTTTATCCGCTTGTGGTGGGTAAACGCAATCCGGAGCTGCGGGAACGGCTGGACGCCCTGGCGAAAAAGACGGTGGATGCCACCCAACTGCTGCATCAACTGGGTCTGAATCCCGCTGAAACCGGGGCGGGCGATGTTGTGCGCGTAACCTACCACGATCCCTGCCACCTGCGCACCCGCGGCCTGACCAAACAGCCCCGCGAACTTTTGCAGGGTACGCCCGGCCTCGAACTGGCCGAGATGGAGGGGGCCGACCGGTGCTGCGGTCTGGGCGGCACATTCAATGTCTATCACTATGGCTCGTCCATGACCATCAATGACTCCAAGAGCCGTGCCATCATCGATACGGCCGCCCAAATCGTTGCAACCGGCTGCCCCGGCTGCATGATGCAACTTTCCGATGGTCTCAAGCAGCACGGTTCCCGCGTCCAGGCGCTGCACACGCTGCAACTGCTTGCACGCCGATTGAAACTTTGATACGCTTTTTTATTAATTTTAAATTTTTTTATTATGGCTTATAATCTTTGCTCCTGATAAATAATTTTTATTGACATAATATGGTAAATTGTATACAAACCCCGGCATAAAAATGGGTTCTATTTCTGGTAGGGTGTACATGAGTGACTTCAATATTGGGGCAAAAATCAAAAAACTTCGCCTCGCCAAGAAAATGACCCTTCAGGCAGTGGCCAGGGAAACGGGCTTTTCTCCCGCCCTTATCTCGCAGATCGAGAATAATAATGTCTCTCCTCCCATTGCCACCCTGTCTAAGATAGCCAAGTTTTTTGATGTCAAAATCGGGATATTCTTTGCCGATGACGAAGAAGAATGCCGTTTCGAAGTTGTCCGTGCCCACGAGCGCAAGGCCATCCCGCGGGTCATCTCCCGCGCCGGCACCAGCCAGGGCTATTCCTATGAATCGCTTTCATTCCGCAAACAGAGCAAGAAGATGGAACCCTTTCTTCTTACGGTATCGGAGAAGGCGCTTGAGGAAAATACCTACAGTCACGACGGCGAGGAGTTCCTTTTCGTCATGAAGGGGACAGCCGACTTGGTGCTGGATGACCGAAGGATCGTCCTCCATGAGGGGGATTGCGTCTATTTTGATTCAGCCCTGAAACATCGCCTGCTTTCCAGAGACGGGGGCGAGGTCAAGGTGCTGGCCGTCGTGACGAGGTAGCTTCTCCCCAGGGACACGGCAAGGCAACACCTGCCGTTTTGCAACCCCCAAGATAATTAGTTTCCATCCGGAAACTCCGGATGAGAAACTATTGGTTTCCGATTCGGAAAGGAGGAATTTTTCGTCCAGGCAAGGAAATCAAGGGATTGCGCGGAGGCGTACATCGGTACGCCGCACAAGCAAGCCCAAAGATTGACGCCGCATGGGCGGAAAAGAACCCTTTCCGGACGGAAACTAATTAGATCATTTCATACGCAATGGGCGTGTGTGCCGAATAGAGCCTGACACTGCTAAAAAATCCCCTGTATCGGAAGGATAGCGGAGATGTCCAAGAGAGCGATCAAGCCGTCACTGCAAAACCCCTTTGCCCCGCCTGAGGTTGTCAAGTTCACGATTCCCGGGGAGATTCTCGGCAAGACCGGTGGTTATGAAGAGGTGATGAAGGAAGGCCACGACCTGATTCATCGCCCCATCAAATCGGTCAGCATTGACCAGATTGAAAAACAGCACTTCAAAAAGCGGATGACCGTCTGGGAGAGGATCCGTGTCCTTACGGAGAATGATCCCAATATTTTGTTCCAGAACTGGGGCAAGAACCTTGACGGCGCTTCCCTGGTCACTGGTATCCTCAATATCCGCGGCAGGGATGTGGCCGTCTATGGACACGACTTTACGGTCCGGGCAGGCTCCATGGACGCCACCAACGGCAACAAGCTGGCCCGCCTGTTCTATATGGCCGGAGAAAAAGGGATTCCGTTGATCGGCATGAACGACAGCGCCGGCGCCTATGTTCCTGCGGGGGTCGGCGGTCTGGACGGCTATGCGGAGGCCTTTACGGCACTCAGAAAGATCAGCGGGGTTGTTCCCAGCATCATGTGCATGTTCGGCTTCAATGCCGGCGGCGGCAGCTACCTCCCCCGCCAGGGAAGTTTCGTCATCCAGCCCAATGACACCTTCTTCGGCCTGACCGGTCCCGGGGTCGTCAAGTCGGTCCTGGGGGAGGACGTGACCCCTGAAGAGCTTGGCGGACCCAAAGTTCACGGCCTGTCGGGCGTTGCCGACCTCACCGTCGAGGACGAGGTGGGAGCCCTGAGGACTGCTCTCCAGTTGCTGAACTACCTGCCCGACAACAACAGCGTCATGGCGCCTTTCCAGCAGACAAGCGACCCTCTCGATCGAAAGACCTGGGAGATAAACACGCTCCTGAAGAAGGCCTTCAACTCTCCCACCGGTTTCAATACACCCTTTGACGTGTCGATCATGATCCAGCAGATCTGCGACCACGGGGATTATTTCGAGATGCAGCGGGACCGGGCGCGTAACGCCATCACCGCCTTTGGCCGCCTGGGAGGCAACGTTGTCGGCTTCGTGGCCAACAACAGCGCCGTGGCCTCCGGCCAGATCGACGTGGACGCGGCCTACAAGATTGCCCGTTTCAACCGTTTCTGCAATATCTACAACATCCCGCTGATCTTCATGGAGGATACGACCGGTTTCCTGCCGGGGCGCGAACAGGAGGCCCGCGGTATCGTCCAGGCCGGCCGCGCCATGCTGGACTCCATCGTCGATATCAGGACGCCGCGTATCCTGCTGATCATCCGCAACGCCTACGGCGGCGCCTATGCCTCCTATAACAACTATCCCACCGGCGCCGACCTGGTTTTGGCGCTGCCGACCACCCGCCTGGCGGTCATGGGGCCGGCCGGCAAAGAATTCGTCTACAAGGATGAACTCCGCAAGGTGCGCAACGCCGTGGCCGAGCAGGTGAAGCAGGGGACCCAGGAGCGGGTCACGGCCGGTATGGAGCCTGGCGAAGCCAAGAAAGAGGCTGAAAAGGAAGCGACCGAGTGGCTGAAATCGCGCGAGGCCGAACTTAACCTCCGGTATGAAAAGGAGTTGATGAACCCCAAAGAAGCGCTTAGCTTGGGCTCCATCTCCTCGCTCGTGATGCCCACCGACCTGCGCAAGGTGCTTGGCGAGAATCTGAACTTTTTCCTCCGCCATTACAAGCCATCTGCGATGCAGGCAGTGCAGCGCGAGTTCTACTAATCTATTTTACGACGAGATTGGAGATAGAGACCCATGTCACATGCTTCCGATTACTACCTGAACAACCCGCTGATCCACCGGGACCGCCGCCTGGGCACGTCCGCTTCCGAGTGGGTGCGCTCCTTTTCCTGTGAGGACCTGAAGCCGCTCATCGTCTGCCGTGGTCCGATCCGGAAGGAGGCAATGGATGTCTACCAGGAGATGGGCATCACCCATTACGGCATCCTGCTCTCTGAAAAGGATTCCATTGTCTATCCCAATGCCCTGGCCCCGGAGCTGCGCCAGTTGACCGATTCCAACCGTGTGCATCGCGTGCCCGACTATACCGGCGCCAGCAAGGAAGAGCGGGTGGAGCGCATCCACCAGATCATCCGGATCGCGCAGGATAACGGCTACGACTCGATCTTTGCCGGTTACGGCTTCATGGCCGAGGATGAGGAGTTTGTCGCCGCAATCGAGAAGGCCGGTCTTACGTTCATCGGACCCTGCGCAAACACCCAGGCCCGGGCCGGCAAGAAGGACGAAGCCAAGCGGACCGCCCTTACGGTAAACGTCAGCGTCACCCCCGGTGTCAACAACGTCACGGCCCTGACCCTGCTCAAGAAACATCCCACCCGCGAAAAACTCCTGGCGCTGGTCAAGGCCGAGGGGCTTGCCTGCGATGCCAAGGTCCTGAAGGACGCCAAGCTGCCGCTTGAAGAATTGGCTGATCATGTCCTGATGGTGTCATATGCAAAGGGGATCGACCTTTTCTCCATCGAGGAGTTATGCAGCCAGGTCCAGAGCGAGGTGGCCGAACTGTTCCGCAAGTACCCCCGCAACCGTTTCCGCCTGAAGGCAATCGGCGGCGGCGGCGGCAAGGGGCAGCGGATCGTCGGCGCATCGCTTCTGTCGGCGAAAAACGCCGATGAAAAGATGGTCGCCAAGGCAGCCGCAGAGGCGCCGGCCCTGGTCCGGGAGATCCTCAACGAGGTCAAGGCCAATGGCGTCGGCGACAACAAGAACGTCCTGATCGAACTCAACATCGAGCAGACCCGCCACAATGAGATCCAACTTCTGGGCAACGGCGAGTGGTGTATCTCGCTCGGCGGGCGCGATTGTTCCCTGCAGATGCATGAACAGAAACTGCTGGAGGTTTCCGTTACCCAGGAAGGCCTGGCCGGGGCCATTGCCAAGGCCAAAGCCGAGGGCAGGAAGGAAGAGGTCAAAGCCCTGGAGAGCGATCTGAACGTGCTCAAACGGATGGAGGAGGAGTCTGCCCGTTTCGGCCAGGCGGTCGGCCTGGATTCCGCCTCGACCTTCGAGTGCATTGTTGACCGTGACCGTCACTATTTCATGGAGGTCAACACCCGTATCCAGGTGGAGCATCGGGTCACGGAACTCTGTTACCGTCTCAAGTTCGTCAACCCCAAAAACAAAAACGATTTTTTCATCGTCGAATCATTGGTCGAGGCCATGGCGCTTCTGGCGCGGCATAAAAAACGCCTCCCCAAGCCGGAGCGGATCGTCCGCTTCAATGCGGCCGTCGAAGCCCGTCTGAATGCAACCGACGCCTCTCTCTCCCCGCATGCCGGCGGCATGATCCGTTACTGGTCGAAGCCGATCGAAGGAGAGATCCGCGACGATCAGGGCATCAGCATGCTGAATCCCGACACCTCCATCTTCATGAAGTACAAGGTGGCCGGTGCCTATGATTCCAACATCGCGCTCCTTCTCACCAAGGGGGAGGACCGTCTTGCCAGCTACGAGTGTCTGTCCGAGGTGCTGCGCAGCACCACCCTGCGGGGCAGCGCACTGGCGACCAACCTTGAGTTCCATTACGGCCTGGTGAACTGGTTCCTGGGGAGGAACGTCATGGCCAAGCCGACCACCCGCTTCGTGGTCCCATACCTGACCCTGGTCGGGACGCTGAAGGAAGAGGCCAACAAGCTGGACCCGGTGTACGCCTTTCTGCAGATGAAGAAACATTATGACAAGCTTGTTTGCGAACAATACGCCGATCAGCCCGAGGTGTGCGCCAAGGAACGCAAGCATATGTCGGCGCTGCTCGATCGCAAAGGCACCTTGATCACCCGTCCCATGGAGCGTCTCCTGGAAGACCCACACCTGCTCTCCGGCTGGTTGAGCATGAATACGATCAACTTCCGTATTGAAAAAGGGCGGGTCATCTGGCTGAGGAATCCTCTCGGGGTCCTCAATGAAACGTACGAATATCTGCACATGTCCTATCGACCGCACAAGCCGGCAGCCGAGATCATATGGAGCCATGACAACGAGCTGCTGCAACACTCTCTGCATTTCTACCGTACCCTGCGCGAGAAGATGGGACTGGCGCGTGACGAGTATTTCCAGCTCAACGAACTGCTGAAGAAGGAACAGCCCCAAGGCGGTTTTGACGCCGAGACGTGGGGTCAGATCCGTTCAGCCCATTTCGGTTACGAGGCCGGACTTGAATTGTTCGGCATGCTGTTCCTGGTCGGCGGAAACACGAAATTTTGGGATATGCGCGTCCTGGATGATCTGGAGGTAGTCATCCCCGATTACCTGACCGACCCGGATCTGCAGGCGCGGATGAAAAAAGTCCTGGTGCCGCCGCCCGCCACCAAGGCCGATGAGATCGTCGCCGCCTGCGGTGGGATGTATTATGGCCAGGAAGCGCCGGGGCTCCCCCCCTTTGTGCACGAGGGGATGCATTTTGAAAAGGACCAGCCCCTCTACATCATCGAAGTCATGAAGATGTTCAATACGATCAGGGCGCAGTTCTCCGGTACTGTTGACAAGATCATCATGGACGGCGCTGACGGAACGATCGTGCAGAAGGGGCAGCCGCTCTTCAAGATTACGCCGGACGAGAAGTTCGTCGAGGTTGATCCCAAGCTTCTTGAGCGCGAAAAGCGCGAGCGGACGGCCGAATACCTGAAGGCGGTCATCTGACCGGGCGGGCCGTTTCCAGGTGGCAGGGAACAGCGTCGGGATCGGAACCGGTCACGGAGCCATCGATGTGCCAGCGGACCCCGCCTGAAAAGACGGGGTCCGCCGTTTTCTGGACACTATCGCCCGGAAGAGTTATAGTCGTCTCCCTCGACGCATTCCGATTGTGATTGCAGGAACGAGTTGCCATGGGGATCCTTGACGACCTCGACAATGCCGTGGTTGACCGACCACATGGTCCCACAGGAACGGCACTCCATGATCTGCTCGGAAAATCCCTCCGTCTGCAGGGCAATATCGCTGTAGTCGTAACTGCTGCATGCTGGGCACTTCATGGCCTCCTCCTTTCCGTCATATACCGATGGGCGTGGCGACAAGGGGCTTCCGGTATTTAGCTACAGTATAGCGCCATTTACTGGTTTTGCATGCGTAAAACCGCAATGGGGCAAGGATTCGGCAGTTTGTGGGCGTCACATCAATTTTTACAGGGTGAGGAGACCATTTCATGACTATTCCCGGAAACAAAAAGGCATGGCAGGATGGCATCGTTGAAAAAAATATCGCCAAGGCGCCGGAGCGCAAACCGGAGTTCCGCACCAGTTCCAACATCGAGATGGAGCGCTGTTTTGCGCCGGAATTCGACTATCCCGGCTATGACGAGCAACTTGGGTTCCCCGGTCAGTACCCCTTCACCCGTGGCGTACAGCCGACCATGTACCGCGGCCGTTTCTGGACCATGCGCCAGTACGCCGGCTTCGGCACCGCCAGGGAATCCAACGAACGCTACAAATATCTGCTTCAGGCAGGACAGACCGGCCTCTCCGTCGCCTTTGACCTGCCGACCCAGATGGGCTACGACTCCGATGCCGCAATGGCAGCCGGCGAGGTCGGCAAGGTCGGCGTAGCCATCGATTCCCTGGCCGATATGGAGACGCTCTTCGACGGCATCCCGCTGGACAAGGTCTCCACCTCCATGACCATCAACTCCACCGCCGCCATCCTGCTCTGCATGTACATCGCCGTAGCCGAGAAGCAGGGGGTGTCCGCGGACAAGATCTCCGGCACCATCCAGAACGACATCCTCAAGGAGTACATGGCCCGCGGGACCTATATCTACCCGCCGAAAGAGTCCATGCGGATCATCACCGACATATTCGGCTACTGCAAGGATCACGTGCCCAAGTGGAACACCATCTCCATCTCCGGCTACCACATCCGCGAGGCGGGCTCCAGCGCGGTGCAGGAGGTGGCCTTCACCCTGGCCGACGGCATTGCCTACGTTGAGGCGGCCATCAAGGCCGGACTGAACGTGGATGAATTCGCCCCGCGCCTGGCTTTCTTCTTCAACGCCCACAACAACCTGCTGGAGGAGGTGGCCAAGTTCCGCGCGGCCCGCCGCATCTGGGCCAGGATCATGAAGGAACGTTTCGGCGCCAAGGACCCCAAGTCGCAGATGCTGCGCTTCCACACCCAGACCGCCGGCTGTACCCTGACCGCTCAGCAGCCGGACAACAACATCATGCGTGTCACCATTCAGGCACTGGCAGCTGTGCTGGGGGGTACCCAGTCGCTGCACACCAACTCCCGCGACGAGGCCCTGGCCCTGCCGACCGAGGATTCGGTCCGTATTGCCCTGCGCACACAGCAGGTGATCGCCTACGAATCGGGCGTCGCCGATTCCATCGATCCCCTGGCCGGTTCGTTCCTGGTGGAGTCCTTGACGGACCAGGTCGAGAAGGCCGCCCAGGAGTATATCGATAAGATCGACAAGCTGGGGGGAGCCGTGGAGGCCATCTCCCGCGGCTTCCAGCAGAAGGAGATCCAGGATTCGGCCTATGCCTACCAGAAGGCCATAGAGTCCAGCGACATGGTCATCGTGGGGGTCAATAAGTTCACCGTCCAGGAACCGCCGCCCACCGGCCTGCTCAAGGTCAAGGAGGAGGTGGAGATTGCCCAGAAGAAGTCTCTGGCCGCTATAAAGAGCGGCCGGGACGTTACAGCGCTGCAGGCAGCCCTGAATTCGCTGGAAACGGCCGCCAGGGGGGATGACAATCTCATGCCGCACATTCTGAGAGCTGTCAAGGCATACGCGACGTTGGGCGAGATAGCGGATGTCTTCAGGGAGGTGTTCGGCAAGCACCACGAGACCGTGGTACTCTAGCAGGTTGTTGAAAAACGCAGGTTGTTCAAAAATAGTCAGATCGTCGCGCACCCGCAGTATAATCACCTCCGGCGATTATCGGTGACGAAGCGCAGCGGAGTTCATCCCGCAGGGACAGAACCGGAACGGTTCTGCTAAAGGCCCTAAGGAGGCAGGCCCTCTCT
>Ga0326728_10008465_pt1 | contig 25537 bp, 18 predicted proteins | sample MB3enrmetagenome_FD_207602 | JGI IMG/M metagenome (GOLD analysis project Ga0326728, IMG submission 207602) | Lab enriched peat soil microbial communities from McLean, Ithaca, NY, United States - MB31MN | ecosystem: Environmental > Terrestrial > Soil > Wetlands > Peat | place: USA: New York... | reverse complement strand
ACCAAGACGGTACTCGAGTCTGTCCGCTCCGATCTTGGCATGGCCCGCAGCGAAATGGGTACCCTGATCGCCCGCAACCATGATGACATCGAGCAACTCCGCAGGCTGGGCGAACGCGACTACTTCGAGTTCACCGCGGAGCGCAGGAATCCTGTGCGCGTGGGCGGAGTCGCCCTGACCCTAACGAAGACGAACGTGAAGCGACACCGGTTCAATCTGGATTTGGTTGCCGATGACGTCCAGGTGGAAAAGAAGGACCGGACCATCAACGAGCCGATCTTCTTCTACGTAAACGGTTCAAAGAGGCCTTACGAATTGGTTGTAAATGAAGTAAAACTAGATCAGGTGAAGGGTTACCTCAGCACCCCGAAAGGCGCCAAGGAAGTTGCGGCGCATTCGCAGGGAGGACGCTAAGCAAATCCAAAAGGGACCCGGTCATCAAGGAGTGGGGCCGGGTCTCCCACCCCCGAAACCCCCAGCAGGGCAGCATAATTTAGTCCACGGCCTCAGCCGTGGATGAGTCAACACCTACACCATTTACCCCATCATAAGCCCCGACAGGGACGACATGTTTTGGCCCACGGCGAGAGCAGGCTAAGGCAGACCCTCTGGGAAGCAAGACTCTGCGCCAACCGCTGATTGATTCCCAAGCGCCGCGTCATTCGGTATGATACAGACCATGGACGTGGCGGTACGATGTCGTAACTTGCGCAAGACCTATGACGGCAGGGTCGAGGCCGTTCGCGGACTCGATTTGGAGATCCTGACCGGCGAATGCTTCGGGCTGCTGGGCCCGAACGGCGCTGGCAAGACTACGACCATCGAGATACTAGAGGGACTGCTCCCGCAAACCTCCGGCGAAGTCGAGATTCTAGGAAAGACCTGGAAGGCCCACAGCCGGGAACTGCGCGAGGTGTTAGGCATCTCGCTACAGGAAACTCGCCTCGCCGAGAAGCTCACGGTGCGGGAAACACTGGAGCTTTTCGCCAGCTTCTATCGCTATCCACGTTCGACCTTCGAGGTCATGGAAGAAATGGCCCTGACCGAAAAGGCGAATAGCTGGGTCGGGAAGCTCTCCGGAGGCCAGAGACAACGGCTCGCGGTAGCCACCGCTCTGGTAGCCAATCCGAAAATACTGTTTCTCGATGAACCTACAACGGGGCTGGACCCGCAAAGTCGGCGGCAGCTTTGGGACATCATCCGTCATTTCCAGCGCCACGGTGGGACCATCCTGCTGACGACGCACTATATGGACGAAGCGGAGCGGCTTTGCAACCGCATCGCCATCATCGATCATGGCCGCGCCATCGCTTCCGGAAGTCCCACCGAATTAGTTGAGGAACTGGGCGGGCATCAGATTGTGGAATTTGATGCCACGGATAATGACCACGTCGCAACGGAGCTGTGGCGGTCGCTCCCGGGTGTGGAGGCGGTCCATGTGGAAGACGGTAGGGTCATGCTGAGCGTGCGTGAAACTCACGAGACCATCCCCGCCCTGCTCGGCGCCTTGCAGAAACGCGGCTCGCACTTGCTGCATCTCACCACGCGCCACGCCAGCCTGGAGGATGTCTTCGTTCGTCTTACTGGGCGCCACTTACGCGAGGAGTGAGGACCGTGTCATTCCGAGCGCAGCGAGGAATCTTGCTCTGACCTAGGCCAGAAAGAACGGAGCGAGATTCCTCGCTGCGCTCGGAATGACACCTGGCGTCCGTTTGGAAAGACGCGTTGCCCTCGCCCGCATTGCCGCCCTCTCCCCCTTGGGGGAGAGGGTGGACCGCCGCCGGCGTTTTCTTCAGCCGGAGCGGGCCAGGTGAGGGGGTGTCAGCTAACTAAACCTGGAAGTGAATACATTGAACACCGAACCCCACACTACGGTCCCCTCCGTGCCGGATGCAAAGTTGCCCACCTTCCCGCCAGAAAACCGTCGTTGGGCGGGTTATGGGCAACTGATGATGGCGCGCACGCGGGAGATGTGGCGCGAGCCGGAGGTCATCTTCTGGGTGTTCGTATTTCCTATACTCTTGGCACTGGGACTGGGGATTGCCTTTCGTAACAAGCCCGCCGAAGTCAATCGTGTGGCCATCGTGGCAGGCGAGGGAGCCGCGCATACGCTCGACTTGCTGAAAGCCTCTCCTCTGAAAAGCTCGGTTCGAACCGACGTGCTTCCCGAGGTCGACGCTTTCAATCAGTTTCGTCTCGGCAGGTACGACCTGGTTGTGATCCCCCACTGGGGCGGCAGCCTTGAATACCGATATGACCCGGGGCGTCCGGAGAGCGTGCTGGCCCGCGCCGTCGTGAATGACGCCATGCAGGCCGCGGCGGGGAGGAAAGATGCCCTGCCCACGTCCGATAACGCCTCCAGCGAGCCAGGGGCAAGGTACATCGATTTCCTGATCCCGGGATTGCTGGGCATGAACCTGATGAACTCAGGAATGTGGGGCATCGGTTTTGCGCTGGTGGAAATGCGCCAGCGAAAGTTGCTCAAGCGGTTGGTGGCGACTCCCATGCGGCGGAGCGATTTCCTTCTTGCGCTCGCCAGCAGCCGCTTGGCCCTGATGATGATCGAGCTTGCATTGCTGCTCGGATTTGGCGTGCTGGCATTTCAGATGCGAGTGATGGGCTCGTGGGCGTCGATTCTCGTGATCAGTACGGTCGGAGCGCTGTCATTCGGGGGATTGGGCCTGCTAACGGCCAGCCGCGCCCAGAAGATTGAAACCGTCAGCGGCCTGATCAACGTGGTCATGATGCCGATGTGGATGTTCTCCGGTGTCTTCTTCTCTTACGACCGTTTTCCTGCCGTCATTCAGCCGCTGATCAAAGTGCTGCCACTCACTGCACTCAATGATGCTCTGCGCGCTACGATTCTCGGGGGCGCTTCGTTTGCGGCCCAGGGCACACGCCTGCTCATCCTGCTCCTCTGGGGCAGCCTCTCGTACTTGCTGGCGCTTCGCTGGTTTCGCTGGACGTAAATCAGGATTCGGGAGTCAGGATTCAGGAGCCGGTAGCGCAGACCTGTTCTTTAGGTCTGCGGTTTTTTGGCAGGGCCTCGTCGCGCATGCCTGATAAAAGCCGCAGACCTAAAGAACAGGTCTGCGCTACCGGCACGGCGTGGTGGAAAGGAGGGTCGAACGCCGTTAGGCGCTACCGCAGTCGCGTTTCGCCCATCAAATATCGGTCAATGCCGCGCGCCGCCTGGCGGCCTTCGGAGATAGCCCAAACAACCAGCGATTGGCCGCGGCGCATATCGCCGGCGGCGAAGACACCGGGAACCGAGGTCATGTGATTCGTGTCGGCCTCCACGTTGCCGCGCGCATCGAACTTCACGCCCAGCGCTTCGATCATCCCATTCTTGACAGGACCCATGAAGCCCATGGCAATCAGCACGAGGTCCACGTTGAGCACGAAGTCAGTCCCGGGAATCGGTTCAAACTTGGGAGGTGGCCCAACCCGAATCGCATGCAATTGTTTCACGTGGCCATGTTCGTCGCCCACAAATTTGGTCGTGGCCACAGCCCATTCTCGAATGCCGCCCTCCTCATGGGCGCCTTCGGTCCGCAACTGCAGCGGCCACAGTGGCCAGGGCGTGTTGGGTGAGCGCTCCAAGGGCGGGATGGGCAGGATTTCGAACTGATGAACCGCCGCCGGTTTTTGCCTGTGCGCCGTGCCCAGGCAGTCCGCGCCCGTGTCCCCGCCGCCGATAATCACTACGCGCTTACGCGCGGCCAGGATTGGTTCGGCCACAGCGTCTCCGGCCAGGCGGCGGTTCTGTTGCGGGAGGTATTCCATGGCGAAATGAATGCCCTTGAGCTCGCGTCCTGGGACATTGAGGTCGCGCGGACTCTCGGCGCCTCCCGCCAGCAGGATGGCGTCGAACTCCCGGCGCAAATCTTCCACTGGAAGGTTTCGCCCGACGTGCTTCCGGGTTTTGAAAACCACTCCTTCCCGTGCCATTTGCTCGAGTCGCCGGTCAAGGATGCGCTTTTCCAATTTGAAGTCAGGAATGCCATAGCGCAGCAGCCCGCCAATGCGGTCGGCCTTTTCGAACACGGTCACCGTATGCCCGGCGCGGTTTAGCTGCTGCGCTGCGGCCAAGCCGGCAGGTCCCGAGCCGACGATGGCCACATACTTGCCGGTCCGGTCGGAAGGGGGTTCGGGATGGATCCAACCCTCGCGGAAGGCATGCTCGATGATTGTTTGCTCGATGTTCTTGATCGTTACAGGAGGGTTGTTAATACCCAAAACGCAGGCAGCTTCGCAGGGCGCCGGGCATACCCTTCCGGTGAATTCGGGGAAGTTGTTCGTAGCGTGGAGGCTGCGAATGGCTTCCTTCCAGCGATCGCGATAGACGAGGTCATTCCAATCCGGGATGACGTTGTTCAGCGGGCAGCCCGTGTGGCAGAAAGGCACGCCGCAATCCATGCAGCGCGCCGCCTGAAGGCGCAGCTTCTGTTCCGGGAATTCCTGATACACCTCCTGAAAATCATTGACGCGCTCAGCCACGGGCCGGCGTCCCGGGACTTCGCGCGTGTACTCCATGAATCCGGTCACCTTACCCACGCAGCACCTCCCGGGTTGACTGCTGAGCCGAGGCATGAACCGGGGCCAGAGTTGCGGAGGCGCGTGGAACACCCAGCACTCGCTTGTACTCGTGCGGGAAGACCTTGATGAACTTCGGCAGCATCGCCTCCCAGTTATCCAGAATCCATTTCGCCCGCGGGCTGCCGGTCAACTCCTCGTGGCGAGCTATCAAGAATTGCACGAGCTCGGAATCCTTGGAATCGGTGAGGGGCTCGAGGTCCACGCCGGCGCGGTTACAACGCACCTGGGCGAACTCTCCGGTTTCATCCAGGACATAAGCAATGCCGCCCGTCATGCCCGCGGCAAAGTTGCGCCCGGTCTTGCCCAGCACGATCACTGTCCCCTTCGTCATGTATTCACAGCCGTGGTCGCCGACCGCCTCCACCACCGCCGTGGCTCCGGAATTGCGCACCGCGAAGCGTTCGCCGGCCATGCCGTTGAAATAGGCTTCGCCGCTCGTGGCCCCGTACAGAACCACGTTCCCCACCAGGATATTCTCCTCGGGCTGGAACGACGAAGTTCGGGGAGGATAAACAATGAGCCTACCTCCTGAAAGCCCCTTGCCGACGTAATCGTTGGCTTCGCCCTCCAGAACCAAGGTGACGCCTTTCGCCAGGAAAGACCCGAAGCTCTGCCCCGCCGAACCGGTGAACTCGAATCGGATGGTGTCATCAGGCAAACCCTCGGAGCCATAGCGCCGGGCAATCTCGCCGCTCAACATCGCGCCTACCGTCCGGTGGGTGTTTCGGATCGGGAGACTGATCGAGACTGGGGCGCCGCGCTCGAGCGCCTCACGCGCATGGTCGATCAACTGATAATCGAGCGATTTCTCCAGTCCGTGGTCCTGTTTGATCAGGCAGCGCCGCCCCACCCGGGTTGGCACTTGGGGATTGTGAAGGACTGAGGACAAATCCAAGCCGCGGGCTTTCCAGTGGTCAACGTCTGGGCGCTGGGCGAGGCAATCGACGCGCCCCACCATCTCATCGACTTTGCGGAAGCCAAGCTGCGCCATAATCTGCCGCAGGTCTTCGGCAACGAAAAACAGGAAGTTGATCACGTGTTCGGGCTGGCCTTGGAATCGCTTCCGCAGTTCGGGGTCCTGCGTCGCCACGCCCACCGGACAGGTGTTCAGATGACACTTCCGCATCATAATGCAGCCCATGGAGATGAGTGGCATAGTCGCAAACCCGAACTCCTCGGCGCCGAGCAGCGCGGCGATGGCCACATCGCGCCCAGACTGCAATTTGCCATCGACTTGCAGGCGGACGCGGCTGCGCAGGTCGTTCATCACCAAAACTTGCTGGGTTTCCGAAAGGCCGAGCTCCCAAGGGATGCCAGCGTGCCGGATGGAGGAAATCGGCGAGGCCCCGGTTCCCCCGTCGTAGCCGCAGATGAGGATCACATCGGAATGCGCTTTAGCCACGCCCGCTGCCACGGTCCCCACCCCGGATTCAGCCACCAGCTTCACGGAAATCCTCGCCTGCGGGTTCACGTTCTTGAGGTCGTAGATGAGCTGCGCCAGGTCCTCAATCGAGTAGATGTCGTGGTGGGGCGGCGGCGAGATCAGGGCGACGCCGGGAATGGCGTGGCGCACCCGCGCCACCACTTCGTCAACCTTGTGACCAGGAAGCTGGCCGCCCTCCCCGGGCTTGGCGCCTTGCGCAATCTTGATCTGCAATTCATCAGCGTTGACCAGGTAATTCGTGGTCACGCCGAACCGGGCCGAGGCTACCTGCTTCACGGCGCTGCGGCGCAAGTCGCCATTGGGGTCGGGGCGGAAGCGCGCTTCATCCTCTCCCCCCTCGCCGGTGTTGGAGCGGCCGCCAATGCGGTTCATGGCGATGGCCAGTGTTTCATGCGCTTCCTTGCTTATGGAACCGAAGGACATCGCGCCCGTAGCGAACCGCTTGACGATTTCAGATGCCGGTTCCACTTCCTCGATGGGTAGCGGCGGCCCGGCGGACCGGAAATCGAGCATGCCTCGCAGCGTGTAGAGATTCCGGCTTTGGCCGTTGACGATCTTCGCGTACTCCTGAAACGTGGCGTAGCTGGACTGCCTCACCGCATGCTGAAGTTTGCTGATGGTGAGAGGATTCAGCAGGTGCCGCTCACCCCGCTCGCGATATTGATAGCTGCCGCCAATCTCCAGCTCGGTCTCGGACTCAGCCGGCGCCTGCATGGCGAATTTGTGCTTCATGAGGGCTTCGCGGGCCAGAACCTCCAGACCTACGCCCTCAATCCGAGAAGGCGTGCCGGTGAAGTAGCGCTCCACGACCGCGCGGTTGAGCCCGATCGCCTCGAAGATTTGAGCTCCGCAATAGCTTTGTAGGGTTGAGATCCCCATCTTGGAAAGGACCTTGAGCAGTCCCTTATCGACGGCTTTAATATAATTCTTCAGGAGCTTTTGGAATGTGTAAGCGGGGGGAAAGTGCCCTCGCACGTGCAGATCTTCCAGCGTTTCGATAGCCAGATAGGGATTGATGGCACTGGCGCCGTAACCGAGCAAGAGCGCGAAATGCATGACCTCGCGCGGCTCGCCCGTCTCGACGATGAGGGCAACCTGGTTCCGCGTCTTCTCCCGCACTAAATGATTGTGCACGGCGGATAATGCCAGGAGACTCGGAATAGGCGCGTACTCCTCATCCACGCCGCGATCGGAGAGAATCAGCAGCGTATAGCCGGACTTGATTGCCAAGGAGGCGCTACGACAAAGGCTCTCCACCGCCTCCTCCAGGCGCCTCTCGCCACCCTGCACGCGAAAAAGCATGGGCAGCGTGGTGGCCAGAAAATCTCCCTGGCTGACGCGGCGAAGTTTTTCCAGGTTCCAGTTGGTCACCATGGGATGGCGCTTCTTCAGCGTGTGGCAGAGCTGGGGCGACTCGTCCAGGATGTTACCCTCGCGCCCGATGAAGTCGTAGAGCGACATGACCAAGTCTTCACGAATGGGATCAATCGCCGGGTTGGTGACCTGCGCGAACATCTGCTTGAAGTAATTGAACAGCAATTGGGGCTTGTCCGAGAGGCAAGCGAGAGGAGTGTCGGTTCCCATCGACCCTACGGGCTCTTCGCCGTTGTGGGCCATGGGGATCATGATGATGCGCAGGTCCTCGTCGGTGTACCCGAAAGCGCGCTGTCGCATCAGGATACTGGCGTGGTCAGTGGGCTGGACACGCGGCGGATCGGCCAAATGCTTCAGCGTAATCTGGTTTTCCCTCAGCCACTGCGCGTAAGGCCGCCTAGCAGCCAATCCCTTCTTGATCTGCTCATCGGGTATGACAAGCCCCTTTTCCGTGTCCACCAGGAGCATACGGCCCGGCTCAAGCCTGCCCTTAAAGCGGATCTCCGCGGGATTCACCGGCAACACGCCCGCCTCGGACGCCATAAGGACCAAGCCGCGGGTTGTCACGAGAAAGCGACCAGGGCGCAATCCATTGCGGTCGAGCTTGGCGCCGATCACGCGGCCGTCCGTGAAAGCCACAGCCGCCGGGCCGTCCCAAGGCTCCATCAGCGAAGCGTGGTACTCGTAGAACGCCTTGACCTCTTCCGGCATCGTGGGATCGCTCGCCCAGGCTGCCGGAATCAGCATTTCCATCACGTGAGGAAGGCTGCGCCCGGCGAGCGTCAAGAGTTCCACAGCATTGTCGAGGTTGGCCGAATCGCTGCCGCCAGGGGCGATGATGGGCTCCAGTTTCTTGATGTCCTCGCCAAACAGCGGCGAAGCCAGCACGGAAGTCCGCGCGTGCATCCAGTTCACGTTGCCGCGTAGGGTATTGATTTCTCCGTTGTGACAGAGGTAGCGATATGGATGTGCAAGATGCCAGGTGGGAAAGGTGTTGGTAGAAAAGCGCTGATGAACCAGACATATCGCGCTTCTCACTTCCGAATTCGACAGCTCGATGTAGAAGTTGGCGATCTGAGGGGCAAGGAGCAGGCCTTTGTAAACGATCGTCCGGGAAGAGAGTGAGGGAATGTAAAAGAAGCTTTTCTCCCGAAGCTCCGTTTTGGCCACTTCGCTTTCCGCGCGCTTGCGGATGACGTAGAGCTTGCGCTCCAGAGCGTCCTGGTCCATCCCGTAGGCTCGCCGGATGAAGACTTGCTCAATGTAAGGCTGGGTGCTGCGGGCCAGGCGTCCAATCGTGTTGGCGTTTACCGGAGTGTCCCGCCAACCAAGTACGGAGAGGCCCTCCTCATGCACGATCTCTTCCACGAGGGCCTCGCAACGCATGCGCTCATGCGTTTCCACCGGAAGAAACATCATTCCCACGCCGTATTCGCCCGGCGAGGGCAGCGCGAAGCCCAACCGCGTGCACTCGGCTTCGAAGAAGGCATGAGGGATTTGGAGCAAGACTCCCGCGCCGTCGCCGGTTTGCGGATCGCAGCCGCAGGCGCCCCGGTGCGTGAGGTTGATGAGAATCTCGATGCCTTTGAGGATGATGTCGTGGCTTTTCTCGCCGGAAATGTTCGCCACAAAACCGATCCCACACGCATCGTGCTCGTTGCGAGGGTCGTACAGACCCTGCGGTTGTGGCAACCCTCGCGAGATAAGGCTGTTGCTCATATCAAATACGCATCTGACTCACCAGGCGATAAGCGGTGGATGCTTGGTGCTAAATGGAGGAGGTCCTCCTGCCCCCTATGCCCGGCCGCGTTTTTGTGCGAATTTTCAAGCACCCTATTAGCCCCCGGGTGCGAAGGCAGTGATGGAAGCACAACCCACAGCGAAGACAGTGTGCAACAGAGGCCTGGCCAGAGGCTCGGCTCTTTATATCCCTAAGGATTCAGGAGGCTTAACACCTTAACGCGAACCACATTCCCCCGTCACTCCGCACAGTCGCACAGGTCCCACGTCCCTCCTTGCGCACACCTACCCCTTTGCCTCGACAGGATCAAGTATGCTCGACCGCGAACGTACGTGTTAAATCAATAGTTTTTATGGACGTGATAAGCCCCTCGAACAGTCTGCGATTCAGTGCCGACCGATTCGGTTCGCTAAGCGCCGCTCGCGCGCCCGGCGGACGGCTAACCAAGCAGCTTGCGCAAAGTGTCGTGATCCAGACACTCAAAGGAGAAACTCTAAGGCTCAAATCAGAAAAGTCCCCACAGTGCGGCTAATGGGCGCCGGCCCAAATAGACCCTGTGTAACGCCTTTGGATAGACCGAAGTCCCTCAACTCCTGGACCTTGACTCGGAAGTTACTTTCATGGGTCGGGGCGTGGAACTATGTAGTACCAGGGTCACTCGTCATCAACAGCCAGAACGTACGAATGCTGCGCCTCGATCCAGAGAAACGGGCCTTTCTGCCGTTCGACATCTACGAGCAGAAGTCAACGGTTCGTGTCGTCCTTGTGCGGACCAAGATCCGGTCGAGTGGGGAGGCAAACGTGGGTCCTAATGGCGTCAAGAAATCGCACCATGAATTTCGCCCTATGGACTCCCGAACCAATTCGTGGCGGACTTAAGTAGAGATTCCAAAGCGGTTGACATCTACTATAGAGCAATACTATACTTATCATATATGAGTGAGATAACAGAGCGTGCCAGAATGCCACCGACAGAAGTAACCGCCGGGATTTACGTGAGGGTATCTACTTCTGATCAAACCACCGACGCTCAAGAATCGGAGCTCAAACGATATGCCGAAAAGCGGGGATGGAGAGTATTCAGAGTTTACGCGGACAAAAACCAGTCCGGGATCGGCCAGGAGCTTCACCGCTACACTTCGGCCGCTTCCTGATGAGCCTTGGCGCCTTCGTGTCGCTGGAGGATGTCTCCGATGCTCTCCCTCGCTATCGGGAGGAAGTCGTCAGCGTGGAGATGGATCAGTCACTACAAAAGGCTTACGAGGGCCTGGAACAGGACATCAATAAGGCCCTGTGTGAGCATCGAGGCAACCAATCGGTCGCGACCGTCGCCTTGAATGCTCTCCTTGCTTGCCTTGGCCGGCCCTTCGGCTTCGGGGACTTGATAGGGCGTGAGTTCAATCCCGAAACCCATCGTCGTGAGCCTTTCCTGATCGCAGCTACGCGTGACCTGGATGAGGACTTTGTCTACGCCAAGGAGGGGCGGCTGGTGGAGGAAATCAAATCCTCGCTTGAGTGCGGCAGGAAGGTGCAGGTTTTGGGGTGTCTCCCATTTTCCTCAAGAACTTCTGCTCATAATCTGGTCGTTAGCCCATCCTTGAAGTTCTTGAACCACAGGAGACCCTAACCCTACGCCGAACGAAGCACTGCGAATCGTCAATCCAATCTTTAGCGTCGCGCACCTTGCCTGCCAACAAACGCGCAGGCTAATTGGGCGCTTCCCCATTTCTCTCATAAGGTGGAAGCATCACCTAGACACTTCAACCACCGGCAGAAATCCATAATGTAATCTCTACTCTATAGACTTTATTAGTTTTTAACGCGATTGCCACTCCGTGCCAAGCGTTTTTTAAGGCACTTCCTTTCGGTTGCTCATGAACCCAGTTTTCGTGTTTGGTACGGCACCGCACGCTCGAAAGCTCTCCGACGGAGAACGGGGGCTTTTTCTTTGGGGCCCTGAAACGCCGTTTCGGCAGGCACTACTACGAAATCAGCCAACTCGAGAGTGCCAGGATCACAATGGCAGACATTAAAAGGGAAACGCCGAATGTCATAATGTGTTTGGGCCGGGAAGGAACTTCCTGCCACTCGCCTGTCAGGACCCCCAGTCCATTACCTGTAAGGATCGAAACAATAAGCATTACGGGGTAACCCAAGAAGGCCCCGAACTGCCCCATTCGAGTTGCACCGGCCCCGTAGACGACAATTCCCGCCGCCCAGAAGATACCCAGATAGACCGCCGCGGCCCAATAAGACCCGAGTCCCCCGCTGAAGAACTTCGTAAAGCTGTGTCTTTTTTTAGCAAGATACACACAGTAGGCAGCGTTCACCACATAGTTTGAGGTAAAAACTAGCACCCATATGGCGTTGTTCGCGTTGCTGAGGCTTGCTCCCCGGCGGACAGCGGCGTCAGCTATCTCGTGCCCGAAAATAAGGGCGAAATTCACAAGCGCCGATGTAATCCCAGAGGCAATACAAAAGACTAATCCCAACTTGAATGAAACCTTCCGTGGCGGGCCGCCTGATGCGGCAGGTTCCGATAATCCGGCCGACTTGTCCTTCAGTTGACCCGCTCGTGCACAGGCCGCCAGCCCGAAAAGCATCACCACGATGCCGGCCATGAGCACGAGGCCAGCCGGGCGCACCAGTTGTTCAGGGTATTTCATCATTAATGGAACAATGGAACCCCCGATGGCGACGAGCCCCATGATCAGGGAAAGCCCAAGCGATAGCCCCAGGGCAGAAATACCCAATCCGAAAAATACGCCCCCCACTCCCCAGCCGGCGCCGAAGAGCAGCGTTGTGAGCAGTGATTTGGCGGACGTCGCGCTCAAAACACTCAGCAGATTCGGGACTGTCAGAAAAGCTAATGGCCAAGGCACCAAAATCAGGGCCATTAACGACCCCGCCCCCCACATGTTCTCCCACTCCCATTTCGGAGCGTATTTCAGGGGTATTGAATATGCGCCTTCCATGATGCCGCCCACGATAACAAGCAGCAGCCCGAGTCCCAAGGAAGTTCCTCCCATGTTTGAGATTACCGCTCCTCTCCACACGACCGGCGGTCGGCGTCGGCGCCTATTCCCGCGATATAAACAGGCAGGCCAAGCCTCTCAAAAGGTTCCCTGTTCACGTTGACTTCTTGGTGTTCATCATAGGGCGGGTGGAAGTCCATTCCCAGGCTTTGGTGCTTGCCACCTGCCGCTTTGTTGTAAGGCAACAGATCAACCCGCACCAGCCCTGCCATCCCTTGAACCATCTCCGCAATCGCAGTTAGATTCTCATCTGAGTCAGTCACATCCGGCACTAAGGGTACGCGGATATGAAAAGGCACACCCACCTGGCTCAGCGTGCGCAGGTTGGTAAGGATGAGTGTGTTGTCCACCCCTGTAAAACGCCGGTGTGCCTGCCCGTCGATGATCTTCAGGTCGTAATAAACCAAGTCGCATTTTTCCGCGACCAAGCGGAAGGGAGCCTCGCTCGCGTACCCCGAAGTATCCAGAACAATGTGGACATCACCGAGCAGATCGCATACTTCGGCCACGAATTCAGCCTGCATCAGCGGCTCGCCCCCCGAAAAAGTCACCCCGCCCTCATTGGCACCCAGAATCGGAGCTTGCTTGTTCAGGATGGCAGCCAATTCTGCGCTCGTGTACTCACGCCCCACCACACGACTCCCCGCCTGCCCACGCATCACCTGAGGCTCCTGCGACATGCCCTCGGGATTGTGACACCACGAACACGCCAAAGGACATCCCTTAAGGAAGACGGTGGTGCGAATCCCTGGCCCGTCATGAACCGCAAATTCCCGGATGTCAAATATGCACCCCGACTTCATCGCCATCCCTTCCAAATTACTGCCGCCCCCCAAAGATCTTCCCCGAGGCGTGCCGCACCGGTTTAGCCTCTGCTGAACTGTTTCACGCGGCCGCGTAGATATGCCTGGAGATAACGTGGTCCTGGTATTCAGGGGCCAGCTCGCAGAAGTAGCCACTCCATCCCCACACCCGCACGATTAAGTTCTTATGTTCCTCGGGGTGCCGCTTTGCGTCCAATAGGGTCGCCACGTTGAGTGTATTCAGTTGCAACTGCTGACCTCCGAGCTGGGCAAAAGTGCGGATCAGCATCGCGACTTTCCGCAGAGACTCAGCGTCGTGGAAAACACCGTCAGACAGCTCCATCGTAATGGGCCCGCCATTAAAGACTCGGCGATAGGGAATTTTGGCGAAGGACTGGAGGACGCTGAGGGGGCCCGACACCGGGGCATTCGGTGACGGCGCCAAGTTGGCGCTCAAAAACTGCCCCTGCTTACGACCTTCCGCCGTGGCGCCGACCGCGGGTTCTCTCATCCCGTCCTTTCCCCGTACCAGCCAAACGTAGTACATGGCCGTGCCCGTCCCCGGCCGCACGCGGCCTCCGCGGCCATTGTCTTGGATCTGCTCGCAGACATCCGCAAAAAAGTCAAACAGACGAACCAGCATCGAGTCAGCTTCCTCGGAGTTATTGCCCACCTTCGGCCCTTCTTCGGCGAGTTTCCTGCGAAGCGGTTCAAATCCCTCGAAGTTCGCATCCAGGGCTCTCAACAGGTCGTTCGCCTCCACCGTCCGGTCTTGGAAAACATAGCGCTTTACGGCAGCGAGGGCGTCCGCGGCATTGGCGGAGCCTGCTCCGTGAATCCCGTAATTGTTATATTTGAGCCCCTGCGAGAGATCGCGACCTCGTTCAAGACACCCTTCCATCAAGACGGAGTAGTAAGGAGCCGGAGGCAATAGCAATTGGGAATAAGCTCGCATGAGGTTTTCGACTTGCTCCCGAATATCGAGGGCGACGCGTTGACAGATCGCCTCGAAACCCTCCTGAGCACGTAAGCCCGCTCGGATTCCGTTGTCGACCGCGGCGGGCATGGAGACGGCTCCGATGTTGACGACCTCCAGACCCCTGCCGGGAATGAGGAACTCCCAGCATGCCGCCACTGCGTAATCGCGCGCGTCTTCGATTTCGTATCCATGGGCCGCCAGCGCCGGGATAACCACTTCATCGTTCGAGTACTGAGGAAAACCAAGCCCCTTGCGCGTCAGCTCAGCCGCCAGGGTGAGCAACTCCAATTCGGTGTGCGCACTGATTCGTAGATTAATCTTGGGGTCGATCATGCAGGTGTAAAGCGCGGCCCGCAAGGCGATCTCGGTCAGCAGGTTGACGCCCTCGGAACCATCGCGTTTCATCCCTCCCAACATCATGGACTGGCCGTTATCACCCTGCTGGACGCCGGGGTAAAGGTCGCTGTCCTTGTTCAGCGAGATGAAAAACTCCGCAACAAGCTCCTCCGCGCCCGAAACGTCCAGGCGGCCAGAACTGAGGTCAGCTTCCAAATAAGGCCACATGTACTGATCGAACCGCCCCAGGCCGACGTGGTAGTGCCCCCCCATCCATACGACGGCGTGCAGGATCCGCAGCGCCTGGAGGGCTTCTCGAAAGCTCCGGGGGGGATGGGCAGGGACATGGCGGAGCGCATCTTCAACGTCGCTCCTCCCCAGATGGGAAGCTTCCCCCGCATATCTTTCGGCGAGCCCTAGAACTGCATCGATAGTCTCGATCGCGGACTCCAGGAACATGACCGCATCGGGATCGTTCCCCAGACGCTTCTTTGAATCGAGCGCTACGTGTCTGCGTTTCAGTAGTCCCTGCGACAGAACCATCCCCCAATCTGCGCATATGTTGCTAATCGGTCCTAACTCATGCAGTGTCCGGCCTCGGATGAGCGTGGCCCAATCTTCAACGCCATAGATCGGAGGCACAAAGGGTGTTGTCCGGGTGAACACGATTCTTTCATCTGCGTCTAGCACGGGCCGCTCAGCGTCGCACATCCGGTGAATCAGGCGTGCGGCACGCCTCGTCCAGGGAAGGCCTTCGTAATCGCATTCCCTCTGTACATCCGGAGATGAATCCTGGCGATGCTGCCGGTGAATGCCGTTTCGGACTCGATACTTCATTTCATCCAACCTCGCGGTGTCGAACCCCACGCCTGAAGGCTTGCGGATGTTCTGTGTCACCTCAGTAGCCATTGGACTTTTCATGGTCATCTCCTCACTCGCACGCCTGGGTCACAAGACGGTCGGCACTTCTTCTGAATGGTTTCTTCAACGATCATGTCGGGCGCGTGTATGGTTTGGAATTGAAACCTAACCTCATCCAGCTTATGAAACTAGCGATTAGAGATTATCATTTATAGAATCAAGTTCAACACATTTCTGCCAAGGGCAGATTAACGGGGTCGAACGCGACTTGAATCTTGGAGGTGGTAGCCCGCGCGGTGTCCCGATTACCTACTGTGCGCCTTGTCCGCGAAGAAATGTCCGGCACGGGGTCGGGAGCTTCTTATCGGGGAGGAGTCCTTCAATTTGATATCAGGGGACTGGCGGAGCCGGAATTGAAAAAGGCATGAGTATTTCGTCCTGCTTAAGGTCAAGATGATAGGTTTCGTTCCAGTATCTAACCGTGTGAGTCACAAACGCCAGGTAGGCTCCCGCGGGATCATGGGAGCGAATGCCTGCGAGGATCCCTTCGTGTTGGCGGACTGCCGCCTGGCGATGATTCATGAGCTCAGGCCCAAGGTTCAAAAGGGCGAAAGCGAATAGCGGGAAGGTGATGGCTTCCAAGGCCCTCGTCAGAAATTCATTTCCTGCCAGATCCCAGATTTTGCGATGGAATGCAACGTCCATCTCGTGGAACTCAGCCAAATCCGCCTTAGCGGTTGCCCTGCCCATTTCATCGACGAGGGCTTTAATCTCTGACTCGGCATCAGGAGTCATATTTCTTGTGGCCAACCCAACTGCGCGTCCCTCCAAGGCTATGCGCACGGTAAGGACCTTGCAGTAGTCCTCTTTGTCAAGTTTCGTAACGTAGGTTCCCCTCTGAGGGATTTTCTTAACAAAACCTTCGTACTCAAGTTCCTTCAGAGCCTCTCGCAAAGTGGGCTGGCCAACGCCCATTTTCGCAGCCAACTTCAGCTCGACCAAGCGCTCCCCGGGTTTAAGTGTGCCGCTTATTATCGCATTGCGAAGCATTTGGGCGACAGCCTGGGAAGCTGAGTGGACAGCAATCCGACCCAGCTCCGCTACTTCCTGCCTGTCTTGTGGTGCCACGATTGATCACCGCCTTTTCCGCCTCTGCGGGCCTGTCGAGAGTTTATTGTAAGAAATTTATAATAGAGAGCACAAGGGCGTTCGAGCAGCCCTCCGTCAAAGATAGCATTCAAGATACCTCCAATAGAACCTTTCCGACTTGAGCACCGGACATGAGGAGTTCAAAGGCATCAGAAACCTGCCTCAGGGGAATGCGGAGTGTAATCATCTTCTCCAGGGGAAGTGAAGGGGCAATCTGGCTTGCCAGTTGAAAATCCCGGGAAGAATATACACGCGAGCCTATCACAGTGAGCTCCTTGAAGTTGACTGTTTGCAAATTTACCTCGACAGGCTTCTTGAACACTCCCGCGTTAACTATGGAACCCTGACATCGCGCGATATCCGTCATCTGTAGCGCGGCGGGCGGGGCCCCTGTACATTCAAAAACGACATCAGCGCCTTCCCCGTCCGTCCTCTCGAGAATCAAGCGGCGGACGCCGGGATCATTCGCCTTCAAGGCTTCAAAGCCAAGGTCGCGGGCCAATTCCAGTCGAGCGGGGGCGATGTCGGTAACGAAAATTTGCGCTACCCCACGGGTTTTAGCGGACAGAGCAGTGAACAAGCCGATCGTCCCTGCGCCAAGCACGACAATCGTGTCCGTCGGCTGAATCGGCACGCGTGAAACCGCATGGATGCCGACCGCCAGGGGTTCAAGCAACGCTCCCAGCGGTGTGGGCAAAGAATCCGGAATCTTGATAAGACTGGTTAAGGGCAACTTGACGAATTCAGCCATCCCGCCGTCGACATCGAACCCGTAAATACGCAAGTCCCGGCAGGCGTGAGGGTCGCCATGGCGACATACAAAGCAATGCCCACAGGAAATGAGGGGATAGGCGGTCACGCGATCGCCGGCTTTGATACTACCCTCTCCGCTGCTCCTGCTCTCTACGACCCGGCCACAAAACTCGTGACCGAGCGTCAAAGGGGCACGCGCACGCGGGTGCAGGCCCGCCACGATGGTCAAATCCGACGCGCATATTCCACAAGCTTCAACCTGCACCAACGCTTCCCCCTCATCAACGCTGGGGACTCTCGTCTCGACCGCCTCAATCCGGTTGGGTGCCAAGTATCTGGCTGCCAGCATTTTCCCCATAGAAGTTTCCCCTCCCTAAGAGCCATTGAGCGGTGAAGCCGCCGTCAATCAACAGGATCGAGCCTGTAAAGAAACTGGCCTCATCACTGAGTCTTGTGACATTCCAGCGCCGGCGGCAAGTCCGAGTGAAGGAATACCCCGACAACACCCCTTGCACCAGCTTCAAAAAACACGGGTATCATCTCCAAACCCATCCCCGAAGAAGCCCCTGTAATCATCGCGACCTTTCCTGAGAGCGTGATATTCACTATTTCCTCTTGTTTCATCGAGCCCTTTTTACACTTGTCGTTCGACAATTCTATAAATCTTCTTTTATAGAGTATGGATTGAAATTGTCAAGGAATTTTGGTAGCCTTGTCGCCTTTGGGAGATCACTTTTGAGTCTTCAACAACAAGTTGAAATCGATCAAATTTGGGTTAAAAGTCTGCCAAAGAAGCTGATCGCCGAACACATGAGAATGCCGAAACTGATTGAAAGCAATGTGTAGCGTAGATCCACTCAAGGGGGAATTGAAAACCCGAACAAGCACACCGTGCCCTAACAGATCTGGGAGCAACGTACACAGTTGGGTAATTCGAAATCGTCGATGCCAGCTTTGGCAAGGTTATCTGCGCAATGGCTGAGTTCGCTGGAGCGAAGCCCAGCCACAGTTTAAAGTCATGAGCACATCGCTAGAAAGCGAGGAGACCCAATGGAGTATTCACGTCGGGAATTCATGCGGGATCTGTCTGCCCTGGGTGTGGCTTCGCTAGCTCCGTCCGCTGCTTTGGCCAAAGTGCCCGCAACCGCCCTGGGGAAAAGCCCTGCAGCGTCGACATCCGCTGAATGCCATTCACTGCTGCCCATCCCACTCCCCCAAGTAGTCGTTGACGACCCCTTCTGGAATCCGAAGAGGAAGGTTTGGCAGGAGGTGACGATCCGCGATTGTTTCCAGAAATTCGAGAATGACCGCGGCGGGGCCCTGAACAATTTCGATAAAGTGCGGGATGGTGTCCGGGGTGGACATGCCGGACCGCCTTGGTACGACGGACTAATCTACGAAATGATACGTGGCGCCTCGGACTTCCTCGCGACGCAATCTGATCTGGGACTCGACCGGCAACTCGATGGGTACATCGCGCGCATTGCAGCTGCGGCGGCCAAGGATCCGGATGGGTATCTGAACACCTACACCCAGCTTGAGGAGCCGACCCACCGGTGGGGGCTGAACGGCGGGCTGCAACTGTGGCAGCATGAAGTCTACAACGCGGGGGCGCTGGTGGATGCAGGTGTACATCACTACAAAGCGACCGGCAAGACGACACTCCTGATAGTGGGAGTGAAATTCGCCAATCACATGGCAGACCTCATGGGGCCGCCGCCCAAGAAAGCCATTGTCCCCTGCCATCCGCTTCCGGAAGAAGCTCTGGTTGGACTCTACGAACTCTTCCGCGATGAACCCGGGCTAAAGCAAAAGGTTCCGCTGCCGGTGGACGAAAGCGCGTATCTGCGGCTGGCCGAGTTCTGGATCGACGATCGCGGTCACAACATTGGGATGCCGGACTGGGATAAGGACTGGCATGCCGCGGAGGAGTTTGTCCGCAATCAGCAGTATGGGGATGGCCGTCCCTCTTGGGGCGCCTATGCCCAGGACGACAAGCCCGTGGTGGAGCAGGTCGACATTCACGGGCATGCGGTTCGCGCGACATTGCTTTGCGCCGGACTCTCCGCGGCGGCCAGAGTTGACCACCGGGAAGATTATTCCCAGGCCGCGTTGCGCCTCTGGGAGAACATGACCTCCCGGCGAATGCATATTACCGGTGGCGTGGGAGCCTTTGCGAATGAGGAGAAGTTTGGACAGGATTACGTGCTGCCCAATGACGCGTATCTGGAGACCTGCGCAGCCGTGGGCGCTGGTTTCTTCCATCAGAACATGAACCGGCTGTTCGGAGATGCGCGTTATGTCGACGAGCTGGAGCGTGCCCTGTATAACGGAGCTCTGGCTGGTGTTTCCTTGAAAGGCGATACATACTTCTACGAGAATCCGTTGGAGGCTGGGCCGGACCGCACCCGTTGGGTTTGGCATGAGTGTCCGTGCTGTCCACCGATGTTCCTGAAGCTGATGGGTGCAATGCCCGGATACATTTACGCTGTGGATAACGACAGCGTGTACATAAATCTCTTCGTTGGCAGCCATGCCTCGGTTTCTCTCCCCCAGGTAAAAGTCGAGGTGCGACAAACGACTCGGTATCCTTGGGAGGGCAACGTGCGGGTAGCCGTCGAGCCCGACCGACCGACCACCTTCAATCTGATGGTCCGTATCCCGGGCTGGTGCGCCGACGCCACGCTGAAAGTCAATGGGCAGGCTTTGACCAATCCCGAGCGCGTCCGCGGCTATGTCCGCGTTCAACAGCTTTGGCATCCGGGAGACTTCGTTGAATTGAACATGCCTATGCCCGTGCGAACGGTAAGGGCCCACCCCTTGGTGTCTGCCGATGCCGGAAGGTTGGCCTTGATGCGTGGTCCAATTGTATATTGCTTCGAATCGGCAGACAACGGCGACCAGGTGCGCACCTTCGCCGTGCGTCCGCATGGACCCTTTTCCACCCAGCACTCTCAGGAGCTTCTGGGCGGGATCACCTTAATCAAGGGGAGTGCTTGGGCGCTTGAACCGCACACGTGGAACAACAGGCTTTATCGACCGGCCACATCTGATTTCGCAATGGCGGCGACTGAGTTCACGGCCATTCCTTATTACGCGAACGCCAATCGCGGACCTGTCTACATGACGACGTGGGTCCCTGCGGCCTTCTAGCAGGCGTGTGCATCCTGTCCATGCTGGAGTGCAAGGTGATAAAGGACGAGTGCATGGTGTCTCACAAGAATCCGCAACCCAGGCGCAACCAACGTCAGAGCCTGGATACCCGCATTCACTGCAAGTTACTGAAATGGTTGGTAGCGGGGGGGAGGATCGAACTCCCGACCTAGGGATTATGAGACCCTCGCTCTGCCACTGAGCTACCCCGCCACAGGATCGCCCGAGACAATGGCATGATTCACAATACTAGGGTAAGAGAGCACCCATGGTCAAGGCCGGGTATTGCGCTTTAATGCGCTTTGGGTAAATGCCCTTCAGCGGCGATTTGTGAGCTGCAAACGGAAGGCGGGGCTGCCGACGCCCTCACCCGGCCCGGCCCGCCCCGCCCGCAGTTCGGTTCCCTAATCCCTGTTCCCTGTTCCCTAATCCCTGTTCCCTATTCGCTGTTCCCTCGTCTCATTTCACGCGATAGAAGCCGAGTTGTGCGTCGCCATGGCGAATGAGGCGATCCCGGCGCAGGTTTCCGTACTCTTCTTCGAGAAAACAGTGCCGCGAGTGTTCCGCAATCACCAGGGATCGCGAATCCAACAGATGTGAGCGCCCAAGAAGGCGCAGGATGTGGTGGTACTCTCTTATTTCCTTGTAGGGAGGGTCCAGGAAGACGAAATTAAACTGCGAACCTTCTTGCTCCAGTCTTTCCAGTCCTGTTGCGACCATGGACCTGAGAAGGTAATAGCCGGACTCGATTCCCAGGGTGGCGAGATTCTTGCGGATGAGCTGTTGGGCCGGGCGATGATGTTCGATGAACACGACCTCGCTTGCCCCGCGGCTCAGCGCCTCGATCCCCACTGCACCACTTCCGGCGTAGGCATCGAGGAAGCTCGCGCCCTCCACTGCGGGACCGAGCACATCAAACAACGTCTCGCGCATCTGGTCGGAGGTGGGGCGAAGATTGCCGCCCTTTAAAGTCTCCAAGCGAAGCCCACGGTATGTGCCGGCAATTACACGCAAATCAATTCCTCATTGGTTCATTGGTTCATTGAGTCATTGCTCCATTGTTTCATTGTCTCATTGATTCAGTAATTCATTGAAAGAACAACTCGCTGAGACACCAACCTGGCGACCCCCTCACCCGTCCCGCGCCGGCCGGTGAAAACGCCGACGCGGGCCACCCTCTCCCCCAAGGGGGAGAGGGCCAGTAATCCTTATCGCGCTTTCATCACAGTTGGCAATCACCGAGCGACCCCGGCGTTCTGTCTACTGCGCACTGCCTCCTGTTTTCTGGCTACTGTCCTTTGAAGAGCCGCAGGTCCGGAAAGCGGGACCTGCGCTACCCCTGCTTTCTGCCTACTGGGTCCATCACGCCACGCTCGCCAGGCTATAGCGTCTTGGCCATTCGGCGCGCAAGTAATTCACAAACGCTTCCCATTCCTGACGCGAGGAAGGCTGCTCGACAAAGCTCGAGGCTTCCCGCTTGGCCCACTCGAGAATCTCCTGATCGCGGATCAGGTTGCCAATTCGGAATGCCGGAATGCCCCATTGGCGCGTGCCAAAGAATTCGCCGGGGCCACGCAGTCTCAAGTCGATTTCCGCAATCTTGAACCCATCGTTGGTTTCAATCATGGTCTGAAGGCGCTGCTGGGCCAGCTCGTTCCGCTTCTCCGAGGCGACCAGGAGACAATGCGATCTCTGGCTCCCTCGGCCGATGCGACCGCGCAGTTGGTGCAACTGGGAAAGTCCGAAACGCTCCGCGTGCTCAATCAGCATCACCGTGGCGTTCGGAACGTCCACGCCGACTTCCACCACCGTGGTCGAAACCAGGATTTGAACATCGCCCCGCTTGAACCGGAGCATCACGTCTTCCTTTTCCTCACTAGGCAACCGCCCGTGCAACAACCCCACGCGAAACTCGGGGAAAACATTACGCGAAAGTTGCTCGAACATGCGCACGGCGGGCTTCAAATCGAGTTTTCCTCCCTCCTCGATCACCGGATAAACCACGTAAGCCTGCCCTCCTCGCCGCACCTTTTCCCGAATAAACTCAAAGGCCCGCGTGCGGTCACTCTCCTCCACCAGGCGCGTTTCGATGGGCGTGCGATGGGGTGGCAACTCGTCGATGACGGAGAAATCCAGGTCGCCGTAAAGCGTCAGGGCGAGCGTGCGTGGAATGGGAGTGGCCGTCATAATCAGGACATGAGGGTTGATCGCTTTGCGTATCAACCCGTATCGCTGCAAGACTCCGAAGCGGTGCTGTTCATCCACCACCACCAAGCCCAGCTTGGAGAATGCCACATCCTCCTCCAGCAAAGCATGTGTGCCCACCACCAGGTTAGTTTCTCCCTTCCCCATGCGCTCTTTTAGGTCCGCCTTTTCCGCCGCCTTGCGCGCACTGATCAACAGGTCAATCTTGTAAGGAAGGGGTTGCAACAACGCTTTGGTGTAGAGGTAATGTTGTGTCGCCAGGATCTCGGTGGGGGCCATCAGGGCCACCTGATAACCGTTTTCGATGGCCAGGATGGCCGCCTGGAGGGCCACGATGGTCTTCCCGGATCCCACATCGCCCTGCAAAAGCCGATTCATGGGATGGGGAGAGCACATGTCATCCACCATCTCCTTCAACACACGTTTTTGTGCGGCCGTGGGATGGAAGGGTAAGATGCTGCGAATGGCGGCGCGGGCGCTCGTCTTTGCCTCAAACTCAATTCCCTGCGCAGCTTTGGCCTTGCGCCGTCTCAAAGCCAGACCGGCGCCGACGTTGAAGAACTCTTCGAAGATCAGGCGCACCTGCGCAGGCGTGCGGAAATTGCACAACTGTTCGAGCGGCTGATCGGAATCGGGAAAATGAGTCTGGCGCAACGCAGAGGCGCGGTCCACCAGCCGATTCTTCTGGCGCACCGACAAGGGAAGCCGATCAGGCAGGTTATCCCCCAGGGAAGCCAGGGCGGTCGAGATCAGCCGCCGGATCGCCCGCGCGCCAAGATTGGCCATGCCTTCGTAGATTGGCACAACGCGCCCCACTTCAATGGAATTGCCACCCTCCGGTTCGTTCTCCGGCAGGATTTCGAACTGCGGCTGAACGATCTGCAAATTGTTGGTGCCGTAAAAATCACGCTCCACTTTCCCGTAGAAGAAAACGCGCTGCCCTTGCCGGAAGACTTTGCCCTTTTCCAGATAAACTGCATTGAACCATATGCAGCGAATCATCCCGCTGGGGTCTCTGGCAGCCAGGTCGTAAATATAGACGCCCTTCCGAGTCCTCATGAGGCCGCAGGTCAGCACCTCACCCAGGACAGTGGTGGTCTGGCCGGGAACGAGGTCCCGGATGCGGGTTATGTGAGTGCGGTCTTCGTAGCGGAAAGGAGTATAGTAAAGGAGGTCTTCGACGGTGCGGATCCCTCGAGCGGCTAGAGTCTCAGCTCGCGCTGGACCCACACCCTTCAAGTATTTCACTTCCGAGGCGGGGGTGAGGTTTGCGGTTGCCATGGCGTTTCAGCATTTCCTATTATAGCCGCAATGAGGTCTTGCGCCTGGACGAGTAGCGAGGACTTAGGAACCCCCTCACCCGCCTGCGGGCCGTCATGGCGGGGGGCGGCACTAGGAAGACCGCTCGCGCTCAGGCTGGATAACAGAGATGAAAACCGTAACGGTGAAATGGTTCGAATACTTGATTGCCATTGTGCTTGGCAATGGCTTGTACTTCGCCCTCAATCCCTACTTCCCGGAAGCCGCCAGGCATCACACTTACAAGCTTGACCTCGGAACCTTGGTGGATTTCTGGTTTTGTCTGGTGGTTTTCGGCCTCCTGGAATTAGGAGCTTTTCTCCACCAACAGGGCAGGCGTTGAAAGAAAGCACCGGTGTCTAATTCCCGCTTTCTGGTTTCGCTTGCTTCTGTGCGGTGAGATCCGTTGAACTTTTCCACCTTTAATATCAACCTCTTCCGGACAATCTGAATATTTATCACAATGATAGTAATTTTTCCCTTCTCAAACTAGGGCACTTCAGCTATACTTCTCGTGGTATTTCGGTCTGGAGGAAGCTGCACGCATCTTAATCAAGCGTTGCAAGCTCACTCCCGCCGAGTACTCGAAAGGGTTCGCGTAGACAGCAAGCATTCCCGCTCAGGGCGCGCCTAACATTAAGGGATCGAACGCCTGTCATGGGCAGATGGTGCAACCAAGCACCTGAGTCCTGAGAAGCCTCAGGTGGCAAAGACACAAGAGTATTTGAAAAAGTTTGGACTAAGACCTTAAGGAGGATGTTAGAAATGGAAATCAATGCACAGGTCGGTGAAACTGCAGGGAAAATCTGGAACTTACTTAGCGATGAAGGTCCTCAGACGTTTCCGCAACTCAGGAAGAAGCTCAACGGATCCGGCGAACTCCTCAGTTTCGGCGTGGGCTGGCTAGCTCGTGAAGACAAAGTGGACATTACGCAAGAAAAGAAAGTGCTCAAAGTGGCACTCAAATAGTGCCAACCAGACCCCTCTGCTCAGGCCGGAATAGCGCCAAAGGGGGCGCGGTTCCTTACACCGTGAGCACTCCAATTCCAGATTAGAGACCGCCGATGAGAGGAACGGTCACGGCCCTGCTCATTTTTCACCACACGAAGCTTTGCAGTGACTTGGAGGCTGCCCTGGAGAAGCTTGCCGTGCGCACAGGGCGGGCGCGGACTCTGGCCGAGGCATGCCATATTCTGTCGACGGTCAATCTGCCCTTGGTGGTCTTCACGGAGAGCGAACTCCCGGACGGGAACTGGGCCGATGTCGTGTCCCTATCGGCGAGGGCTGCTTCACCCGTCAGCGTTATTGTCATGGGGCAGGAAATTGATACTAAACTTTACGTGTCGGTCATCGAAGGCGGAGCCTTCGATTTCATGGCTCCTCCATTCGAAGCCCCGGATCTGGCGCACGTGGTTCGCTGCGCGGCGGATAACGCCTTGATGCGTCGGCAAGCCGCGACGAATTCGTAAACCCTCCACTTGAAAGGTGCTGCCGTTTGCTGTTAAGGGCAGGTGGAGGGCTTGGCTATGGAATCTGGCAATTACTACTCCGTCGTAATAATCCCCCGAAATGCGGGCACAAAGGTTTGGACGGGGAGGATGAAAACGCCATCCGGCGCCGGAAACCTCGCCCAAGGATTGCGCAGCGTGACCGTTCCACCCTTCCCGTCATAGGCCAGTGCCGTGTAACAGTGGGCATTCACGTACCAGCTTTTCGTCTCCGCAGGCAGGGCTCTTCCCTCCCCTAGCTCCTGGGAGTATTGGCTTCCCCCCGAGCACGCCACCACCGGATGCCCCGCTTGCAAGG
>Ga0326728_10008464_pt1 | contig 25552 bp, 24 predicted proteins | sample MB3enrmetagenome_FD_207602 | JGI IMG/M metagenome (GOLD analysis project Ga0326728, IMG submission 207602) | Lab enriched peat soil microbial communities from McLean, Ithaca, NY, United States - MB31MN | ecosystem: Environmental > Terrestrial > Soil > Wetlands > Peat | place: USA: New York... | reverse complement strand
TTTGCCGTGGAACATTTCGATGGCCTTGGCCGCCTCGGCCGCCGAGGCCATTTCCACGAAGGCAAATCCGCGCGATTTGCCGGTGAATTTGTCCATCATCAAGTTGACGGAGCTGACCGTGCCCGCCTCGGCGAAGCAGTCCCTCAGATCGTCTTCCGTGGTGTTGTAAGACAGGTTTCCGATGAATAATCTTGTGTCGTTCATGTGTGTAATGAGCAGTTGAGAAGCCCGAAGACTACCGCGTTTAGCCCGTGGCTGAAACATCCAACGCGCTTTGGTTCTTGGATTTAGGTCGTCAATTCACTCTTCCGTCGCTGTTTATCTTTCTTGCGCGATGGTGGGTTTTAGCGGGCCTCGCCCTCAGTGTCAATGCAAACCGGCGTTTTCCGCGCTTTTTTTTTACTCTCCGGGGTAGCGCAGCCCCCACGGCGCCCGCACGGCGTCCAGCGTTTTCATAATGGAAAGGGTCTCGTCCAGCGGGATGAGGGCGCTCTCCAGCCGCCCCTCCCGCAGGCAATTCATGAACTCCGCCGCCTCGAATTGAAAGCCGTTCCCCGCGTAAGGCATGTCGAAATGCTCGCTTTGGCCCCCGGCCCGCGTCACCGTCATCCGGCTCGGTTTCCACCAGACGTCATGGATCTTGATGGAGCCGCTTTCGCCGAAAATCTCCGCGTCACAAGGGGTGTCCGCCCGCAAACCGGCAAACAGGGCCGCCGCCGCGCCGTTTTCGTAATGGAAAATCATGGCCGCCTGATAATCCACCCCCGAGGGACCGATCTCCGCCCCGCTGAAAATTTGCGCCGGCGCCCCCAGGATCATGGAGGCCAGGGACACCGGATAAACCCCCACATCCAGCAAGGCGCCGCCGCCCAGGGCGCGGTTGAAATGCCGCCCTTCCGGGGAAGACTGGCACCGGAAACTGAAATCCGCCGCGACCAGCCGCACCCGGCCCACCGCCCCATCCGCCAGCAATTGGCGCAAGCGCGCCATCACGGGGAAGGCCCGCGTCCACATCCCTTCCATCGCCAGCACTTGCCTGGCCCGCGCGCGCCGGATGACCTCCGCCGCCTGGGCGGCATTGAGGGCAAACGGTTTCTCGCACAGCACCGCCTTCCCCGCCTCCAGGCAGAGCAGGGCATTCTCCGCGTGAAAAGGATGAGGCACGGCCACGTACACCGCCTCCACCTCCGGGTCCTGCGCCAGCGCCGCGTAACTGGCGTGGCAGCGCGGCGCTCCCCAGCGCGCGCCGAAGCTTTCCGCGGCCGCCTGGGAGCGGGAACCGACCGCCACCAGCCGGGCTTCCGGCATCGCCGTCAAGTCCCCGGCAAATTTCCCGGCGATATTGCCAGTTCCAATAATTCCCCAGCGAACAGGTTGCATGTGGCAGGACTATATCGGGCCGCGTTCCCGGAAAGCAATCCGCAATTGGTCCGATCCGTCCAATCGGTCCCATCCCTCCCATCCGTCCTATTCCTTCCCCGCCGCGCGGAGCACGATTTCCTCGCCCGCCTTCCACGCGTGCTCCTGCTGGTCCACCACCAGCGTGCGCGGCAGCACCTCGATGCGGTGCCCGAACAACTGCATTGTGATCGTCCCCGGCAAATAGAGCGGGTCCTGCAAAAGCACTTCTCCAAAAGGCAGGTTGGTCGTGGCTTCGCGGAATCTCACCAGCTCGGCCAGATTTGGCCGCGCCACTTGATCGTCCGGGAAACTCAATCGCTCCGAAATTTTCAGCGCCGCCTGCGAAATCCGCACCGAGGGCCGCCCGGCCCCGTCGGACATAAACGCAATCTCCCACGGCCCCTTCGCCACCCGCCGGTGTTCAATCCAGGAGAAGGCGGCGCAGTAAAACACCACGGCCAGCGCCGCCGCAATGGCCAGATGCCGCAACAGGCCGTCGCGGCGCGCGGGATTGGCAGGTGGCTCGCTCAGATTTTCACTTTGAATTCTTCCCCGGCCTTGAGCGAGAGCGCGAAGCCGCACATCAGTCGGGGAATCTGTTCCAGGTCGCGCAGGCTGATCAGCTCCACCGGGGAATGCATGTAGCGGTCGGGCAGACTGATCAGCCCGCTCGGAATCCCGCCCCGCGTCCAGAAAATCACGTCTGTGTCCGTCCCGCTCGTGGCGGAAGTCGCCTCGTGCTGCAACTTGATTTTCTGCGCGCGCGCCACCGCCTCCAGCCGCGCGATGACTTCGGGGTGATTGCAAACGCCGTGCGTGAGCGTCGGCCCGCGCCCCACTTTCACATCCCCGTGCTGCTGCTGGTTGACCGTCGGATAATCCGTCGCGTGCGTCACATCCACCACCAGCGCCACGTCCGGCTTGAGCGTGTAGGCAATCTGCCGCGCCCCCAGCAGGCCGACTTCCTCCATGATATTGGAGACGGCCAGGATTTCCGCCTTCAACTTTCCCCTGCTTTCCCGCGCCAGCCGCAGGGCCTCCGCCACGGCGAAGGTGCCGATGCGGTTGTCAAAGGCCCGGGCCACAGCCAGATCGTTGCGCAACAATTCAAAAGAATCGGCCACCGTGATGGGATCGCCCACCCGCACCAGCTTTTCCGCCTCCCGCCGGCTGGCCGCGCCGATGTCAATAAACAATTCGTGGATTTTGGGCGGCTTGCCCTCCGCCTCCCCTTTCATCAAATGCGGGGCCACGTTGCCCACCACCCCCCGCACCGGCCCGCCCCGGGCGTGGATGACGATGCGCTGCGCCTTGCTGATGGCCGGGTCCACCCCGCCCAGCTTGCGCACATAAATAAACCCCTTGTCATCAATATAATTGACGACCAGCGAGATTTCATCCGCGTGCGCCGCCAGCATGAGCCGGGGCGAGCCGCCCTTGTTCAGCACGGCGACGGCGTTGCCGTAGGCGTCGGTAAAAGATTCATCCGCAAACGCCCGCGCATAATCCAGCCAGACCCGCTGCCCGCGCGCCTCATGCCCCGAGGGGCTGGGCGTATTGACCAGCCGCTCCAGGAATTCCAGTGATTCTTTTCGCATGATTCGATACTAATCCCCCCCGCCGAAAAATGGAAAATCCAAAATGCGTTACGTAGCGTAGGCGTCCCGCCTGCGGGTTCTGGCAGCGTCCCGCTGCCACTATTGGCGGTAGGGCAGAGCTGCCGCTCTGCCCCGAAGATCACCCACGCCACGCGTCATATTCGATTTGGGGAGCGTGCGCGCCCCCGCGCGCGGGGTTCAGCGCCCTCGCTGAACCCACTCTCGGATGAATAAATGCTCGAAACGTCCTTGACCACAGGCACGTAAAAGGTTCTAATCCCCAATCATCACCCACGCGCATGGACTGAACATCTAATGAATCAGCCCGGATGCCAGGCAGTCGAACTTGATGAGATGAAAATGAAAAAGCCACTGCTGAAACAGCTCAGTTTGGTTGCCAGCGTCTTGCTCTATTGCGCCCCGAACCTCCCCGCGCAGACCGCCCCCACCATCACCAACCAACCGGCCAGCCAGACAAATCTGGTGGGATCCAACGTCACTTTCAGCGTGGCCGTGAGTGGGACCGGCCCATTCAGCTACCAGTGGCAGTTCAACGGCACGAATATCCCAAACAACATCATCAGCACGGTGGCGGGCTATGGCGGCGCAGGCTACTACGGGGACGGCGGTGCGGCCACGAACGCAGAGCTTTGGAATCCATGCGGCATGGCCTTTGATGTATACGGCAGCCTGCTCTTTGCTGACGACCTGAACAACCGCATTCGCAAGGTGGACACCAATGGCATCATCACCACGGTGGCGGGCAACGGCAATTCCGGCTTTTCTGGAGACGGCGGCGCGGCCACCAACGCCAGAGTCTATGGCCCGGCAGGCGTGGCCTTGGACACATTGGGCAACCTGTATATTGCAGAAAGCGGCAACAAACGCATCCGAAAGGTGGCCGCCAATGGCATCATCACCACGGTGGCGGGCAACGGCACAAACGGCTTTTCCGGCGACGGCGGCGCGGCAACCAACGCCAGCCTCTATGACCCCAATGGCGTGGTCTTGGATGCGGTCGGCGACTTCTACATCGCTGACACGGGCAACAACCGCATCCGAAAGGTGGACACCAACGGCGTCATCACCACCGTGGCGGGCAACGGCACAAACGGCTTTTCCGGCGACGGCGGTTCCGCCACCAACGCCAGCCTCGATGCCCCGGAAGGCGTGGCTGCGGACGCTGCCGGCAATCTCTATATCGCGGATACCGACAACAACCGCATTCGCAAAGTAGGAACCAACGGCATTATTAATACAGTTGCAGGAAATGGAAGTTTTGTTTATTCTGGGAATATTGGAGATGGCGGTCCGGCAACGAGTGCCACTTTGGTTTCTCCCCAAGGAGTTGCGGTGGATGCGTTAGGCGACCTATACATTGCCGACACTCAAGACTACCGCATCCGCAAGGTGGGCACCAACGGCATCATCACGACCATCGTTGGAAATGGCTCGGCAAGCTTTCGCGGCGACGGTGGCACCGCTGCCAGCGCCAGCCTCGCCTACCCCGAAGGCGTTACTTTGGACGCTACCGGCAACCTCTATATCTCGGATACCCTCAACAACCGCATCCGCAAAGTATTGCTGGGCGTGTCTTCGCCGTTACTTACACTAAGCAGCGTTTTCACCAACTATTCAGGCAATTACTCAGTCATCATCACCAGCCCCTACGGCAGCGTGACCAGCGCGGTGGCCACACTGACGGTGGTTCTGCCGCCCTCCATCCTTGTTCAGCCCGCCAGCCAAGTGGTTTTGCCGGGGAGCAATGCCACCTTTAGCGTGACGGCGACGGGCACCCTGCCGCTCTACTATTCGTGGTACTTTAACAGCACCAATTTGCTCCAGGCGGGAACCAACACGGCACTTGTCGTCAGCAACGCCAGCACCGTCAATGCAGGCAGCTATGCCGTAGTAATCACCAACGACTTTGCCGCCGTAACCAGCGGCGCAGCCAATCTGATAGTGGCATACCCTCCGTTCATCACGTCCGGCCCATCCAATCAAACCGTCTTGTCGGGCAATAATATTGTCTTAACGGTGAGCGTGGGAGCCACTCCCGGCCCATTCACCTATCAATGGCAGCAAAACGGCATGAATCTGCCGATCACCAATTTCACAATCTCCACCATCGCGGGCAATGGCACTGCGGTCTACTCAGGGGATGGCGTTTCGGCCACCAATACCGGGTTGGGTTTGCCCAAGAGTGTGGCTATTGACGGTGCCGGCAATCTTTATGTTGCTGACATGTACAACGACCGTATCCGCAAGGTGGGCACCAACGGCATCATCAGCACGGTGTTGTTGGGGCTGGACGTTCCCGAAGGAGTCGCCGTGGATGCGTTGGGCAACCTTTATGTCGCGAATACCGACAACAATGTTATTCTTAAGGTGGCCACCAATGGCTCTCAGACCCAGGTGGCGGGAAATGGCAGTTTAGGCTATTCCGGTGATGGAGGCGCGGCCACCAGCGCAAAGCTGAAACTTCCCCAAGGCGTAACCGTGGACGCCGCCGGCGAAAATTTTATTGCTGACACGGGCAACAACCGCGTTCGCAAAGTGGCCACCAATGGCGTGATTACCACCGTGGCAGGAAATGGCACCGCAGGCTATTTTGGCGACGGCGCCATTGCTGCCAACGCCGGCCTTCACAATCCCTTAGGCGTGGCCCTTGATGCGTTCGGCAATCTCTATATCGCTGACGCTGGCAACCAATGCATCCGCAAGGTCTATGCCAACGGCATCATCACTACCGTGGCAGGCAATGGCACAAACGGCTTTTCCGGCGAAGGTGGCGCGGCGGTGCTTGCCGAACTAAGCAATCCATCTGGACTGGCTTTTGACGCCTTCGGCTACTTGTATATTGCTGATACCGGGAATGAGCGCATTCGGATTGTGGGAACCAACGGAATCATCACGACCATCGCTGGCAACGGTTCCGCAGGATATGGTGGCGACGGCGGCGCGGCTACGAGTGCCGAACTCCATTCGCCGACTGGTTTGGCTTTTGACGTTTCTGGCAATCTTTACGTCGCGGACACTACCAACAACCGCATCCGTCAGATGCATCCGGCCGGTTTTCCGACCCTGACACTGACGAATGTGAGCGGCATCAATGCCGGCAATTACACGGTTGTTGTCACCACGCCTTACGGCAGCGCGACGAGCGGTGTCGCCACTTTGGCGGTGGAAGGGCCACCCGTTATCACCGTTCAACCCGCCAGCCAGTTAGTGGCGCCGGGAGGCAGTGCCCTTTTCTCGGTGCAGGCTGCGGGCTCGGGATCCCTTGGTTACCTATGGTATTTAGCCGCCACCAACTTAATCCAGAGCGGCGCCAACAACACACTCGCGCTGGCCAGTGCTTCAACAAACAATGCCGGAAATTATACAGTTGTGGTCACCAACAACTACGGCAGTGTGACGAGCCAAGTTGCCGCGCTGTTGGTGCTGCTGACGCAGCCGTTGAGCCAGGAGATTCTTAATGGCGCCAGCACCGTCCTCAGTGTGGCCGTTGCGGGTTCTGTCCCCCTTGGCTACCAGTGGCAGGATAACGGGACAAATCTTCCCAATAACAACATCATCACCACCGTGGCGGGCGGGGGAAATCTCGGCGATGGTGGCCCGGCCACCAACGCCCGAATAGTCCCGCTGGGTGCCGCTTGTGATGCCGCCGGCAACTTATATATTGCGGACTCTTTTAATAACCTCATTCGCAGAGTGGATACCAACGGCAACATCACGACCATTGCCGGCAATGGCGTTGCGGGCTTTTCCGGCGACGGCGGCCCGGCCACCAACGCCAGTCTGGGTTTCCCTTCCGGCGTGACTGTGGACGCTGCCGGCGACATTTATATTGCCGACGCCGGCAACAACCGCATTCGCGAAGTGGGAACCAACGGCATTATTAATACGATTGCGGGAGATGGAAATTTTGTGTATTCTGGGAATGGGGGAGATGGTGGTCCAGCAACGAGTGCCACTTTGGATGTTCCCCAAGGCGTGGCCGTGGACGCGGTGGGCAATTTATATATTGCTGACACCGGAGACAACCGCATCCGCAAGGTGGGCACCAACGGCGTCATCACTACGGTGTCGTCCGGGTTGGCCGTTCCCGAAGGAGTCGCCGTGGATGCGTTGGGCAATATTTATATCGCGAATACCGAAAACAATGTTATTCTTAAGGTGGCCACCAATGGCTCTCAGACCCAGGTGGCGGGGGGTCTGAATTTTCCCCAAGGCGTGGCCGTGGATGGCGCAGGCAACCTTTATGTCGCGGATACCTATAACAACCGCGTCCGCAGAGTGGCCACTAACGGCCTCATCACCACTTTGGCGGGCAACGGCAACCAAGGGTACTCAGGGGACGGCGGCGCGGCCAGCAGTGCGAGCCTGTTCTTGCCCGGAGACGTCGCCTTGGGCGCCACCGGCAACCTCTATATCGCGGATACCTACAACAACCGCATTCGCAAGGTGGCCACCAACAACGTCATCACCACGATTGCAGGCACAAGTATCCCCCTCAACAGTGTCGCGGCGACAAACGCCAATCTCTATGTTCCAACAGGTGTGGCCACCGATGCTGCTGGGAGCTCTTACATCGCTGACTGCTACAACCAACGCATTCGCAAGGTCTCAGCTGGCGGCACCATCACGACCATCGCCGGCAATGGCCTTCAAGGGGATACCGGGGACGGCGGCGCGGCCACTAACGCCAGTCTGTCCCAGCCCCAAGGCGTGACTTTGGATGCCGCCGGCAACCTTTATTTTGCTGACTACGTCAATAACCGCATCCGCAAGGTGGATATCAACAGCAACATCACGACCTTCGCTGGCAATGGCAATGGCTTCGGCAGCTTCTCCGGAGATGGCGGTCAGGCCACCAACGCCAGTCTGGGTTTCCCCTTCGGCGTGGCTGCGGACGCTGCCGGCAATCTCTATATAGCTGATTCCGACAACAACCGCATTCGCAAAGTGGGAACCAACGGCATTATTAAGACGGTTGCAGGAGATGGAAATTTTGTTTATTCTGGGAATGGAGGAGATGGCGGTCCAGCAACCAGTGCCACGTTGGATTATCCCAAAGGTGTTGCGGTGGATGCCGCCGGCAACCTTTATATTGCTGACACCGCCGATAACCGCATCCGCAAGGTGGGCACCAATGGCATCATCACGACTTTGGCGGGCAACGGCAACCAAGGGTACTCAGGGGACGGCGACGCGGCTACCAATTCCGAACTGGACTATCCCGATGGTTTGGCTGTGGATACCGCCGGCAACCTTTATATTGCGGATCACAACAACTCCCGGATCCGCATGGTGGCCACCAACGGCATAATCAAGACGGTGGCGGGCAATGTCACAAACGGCTTTTCCGGGGATGGCGGTTCCGCCACCAACGCCAGACTGGATTATCCGCGTGGGGTGGCCTTGGACACATTGGGCAACCTCTATATTGCGGACGGCGGCAACAACCGAATCCGCGAAGTTCACTTTGCTGGCCTTCCAACGCTTGCGTTGACCAACGTGAGCGCAGCCAATGCCGGCAATTATACCGTTGTCATAAATGGTCTCTTCGGCAGTGTGACCAGCCCGGTCGCCACGGTCACCCTCGCAAGCTCGAACACCCCGCCGGCGATCATCTCCGGCAACGCTAGTTTTGGAATTGTGAGCAACCAGTTTAGCTTCGACCTCAGCGGCGTCGTTGGCCAGACAATCATCATTGATGGATCAAGCGATCTGGCGAATTGGATTCCGCTCTTCACCAATACAGCCGGCGCCACCCCGTTTTTCTTCAGCGATCCGGCCTGGACTAATTTTCCGGCGCGCTTTTACCGGGCAAGGCTGCAATGAATTGTGAATTCTGAATAGTGAATGGTGAATTTTGAATAGTGAAATCTGGCCGTCCGTTGGCAAAGCCGGGCAGGGGTTGGCAGTGCTGATTTGTTGTAGCGTCGGCGATGCGCGCCGATTTCGAGCCGCTGGACCGACACTCCAAATTGACCACATAGAACACAAAGATCAAAACACCATAAGTTCTTTGCACTGCAATGTGCCAAGATTGATCTGGTTCGCGGAGATTCTGCCACAGATGGACACGGATGGACACAGAGGAAATGGTCCTTTTGATCTGTGTTTATCTGCGTGAATCTGTGGCTCAATTCCCTTGGTTGCGGCTGGCCGCGTTGTGTCTTGGCGTCTTGGCGACTTGGCGTGAAAGGTATTTCTGATCCGTGAAATCCGAAATCCGTGGTTCAGTTCCTTTGGTTGCGTCTCCTCCGTGTTGCGCTCTTTTGCGCCTGTTCGCGGCAATCCCGACCTCCCAGTTCTTGCCGAATTCACCATTCAAACTTCTAAATTCACTGTTCCTAAGTGTCTAATGCCCAGTGCCTTGCAAAAATCCGCAGTCTTCCGTTGACATCTCGCGCATAAAAGCTTACTATTCGATAGTGAAAATGCGAAAGGCAAAGGTGGAATCAGCGGGCGGCGGGAAGAAGGAGGCAAAAGCTGAAAACTGAAATGTTTTGCAGTGCTATATCGGAAAGTTGCGCATTTTTGGCAAAGTTTTTCCGCCTCTGTTTTCTCTGTGTGCTCCTGTTCAAGTCCTTTGGTTGCGGCTTGCCACCTTGCGACCTTGGGCCTTGAAGCAACGGCTCAGTTTCATCAGCGCCAGATTCGGCAGCGTGCCGTCCACGTCCACCAGCAGGACCGTCCCCTGTGGCAGCCGCCGGGGCGGAGCAGGCCGGCGGCGTGGCTGTGGCTCGGGAATGGGGAGGTCTTGTTCCAATAGCCGGGCCGGAAAGCGGCCCCGCCCCGACAGCTAAAGTGCGACGAAGAACTGCACCCTCGGGAACCAGGCGTCCAGGAGCTTGAAGAACTGCGGTTGTCGGCCGGCTTCGCACCAAGCCTCCGGGCGGTCCAGGAGGACCACGCCCGGTTGCTGGAGCGGGTCGGGATCGTCCAGGCGTGTGGAGGCGTCGAAAACGTGGCGGGCCATGTCCAGGGCCACGACCGCGGGGCGGCGCAGCGACGCGCGCGTGGCCTGCCAGCGGGCCTCGAACGCGCCCTCCCTGCCCAGGCTGCCGCCCACATCCCAACCAAGCCAATCGCTCAAGTCCGCGCTCAACCTGGCCAGGAGTGCGCGGGCGCGCCCCGCCCGATATTGAGACTTGTGGCGCAATCGCTCCAGGAACGCCACCGGATCGGTGACCTGCGCCACCGGGTCGAACAAACCCGCGCATCGCTTTAGTCGCTGGTCGGGATGGATGTCGAAGCAATCCGTGCCAGCCTGCGCCCGGACTTGTCTGCCATAGCCCAGGAGCAGCCGGCCGACATTGGACCTGCCCAGATCCGGACGACTCGCCCGCGCGGCTGGATCGCGTTGGCGCATGGCGGACTTGGGCAAGGCGCTGAACCGGCCTCCCTCGCCACTCCACCAGCCCAGATGCCGGCGCACCGGGCTGGTGGGTCCGCGCTCCTGAGGCGCGTGCCGAACTTGGACGAACTCCAAATGAAGCGGCTGATCGGCTCGCTCGGCCAGGTGCAGAGGAGATTGCTGCGCGAGCTTCTGCAATTGCCGCCAGCCCAGGCCCGCCAGTGCCAGTGCGCGCAAGAGCGCCGAGGAAGAACTCCCGGCCGGAAACAGGTTCCACCGCCGGAGACGCCCCGGCCCAATCGTAAAATCATGCGCACTGTTGCCAAGATACCGGATATTACCCACCAAGAGCCGTTCAAAGTACATGGCAAGCAGGTTAACTTGGAGATTCGGTCGCCGCGGAACCTCCTCCAAGTCTCTCCGACCACACCCTATATTGACCAATGTTCCTACTCATGACTCGAGCATATCCGGCTGGGCGAGAGGAATAGCTTGGTGAGTTTGCCATCAAGAAGGCGAAGAATCTTTTCTGGATTGCTTATGGCAAGGCGCATGGGCGTAACCATTCTGTGTGATTGCCCCCCTGTCTTATGATTCCTGTCATGCTGACAAATCTGGTCCAATGGGGCAGCAGTGGAGGAAAATTCAGATTTCTTTTGGGCAATTGTTTTAGGACATCCGACCAAAAAGGATTTGTTGGCTCCAATTTCTTACCGGCATTGGCTATCTGCGCGAATACTGGGGCGCAGCGCTCTTTTTCGGCCAACAGCGCAAGTTTCTCTGCCGACACGCCCTTTGCTCCTATTAATTGAGCGGCAATTCTGACGTTTAAGGGATAGTTGTCGTTATCTATTAAACAGTGGGCAACAGCCAACTCCTCATGCGTCAGGGTTGCCAGGCCCGTTGGCAAAAAGGAAGGCGGCTCAAACGTGCCTTCGTAATGTCGGCACGCCACGTCTTGACCTCTCGCTACACTGCCCTGGACAGCGGATGAATCTGGATTTCATCGAGAAACTTGACCCGGCCCTGAAACGGGTGTCCGACCCACTCCAACCCGCGAGCCTCGTTGTCCACGCCATTCGTCACGCCGACGCGCTATTGACACCGCGCGATGGAGGCTTGGCTTGGGCCGATCCGGTGGAATGTCTGCTCGACTTGCACGAAGCCCGGCTCGAAATGCAGGCGTCGCAATTTCTCGAAGCCCTGCAGCGCAATCGCCCGGCAAAGCCATGAAGTCCGGAGCCAAGGAAGTCTCGCCGCAGAAAGTGCTGGCGGAAGTCGCCGCCGCAATTCCGGCCGACGTACATCCGAACATCATCATCATTGGCAGTCTGGCGGCGGGCTTCTGGCTGTTTCAGGGCGACCAGTCTTTCGGCGTGCGCACCAAGGACATTGATTGCGTGCTCTCGCCTCTCTCCGGACCTCTACTTGCTGATGGCCTTCTCCATCTCGGTTTTTCGGACCTGAAGCGCGGCCAACTTCCTCTTGAGGCCGGCAATCTCCCTGCTGATTTTCCGCAACTCCGTCTGGGCCTTGCTCCCGGCCAAGTGCTTCGAGCCAAACTGTTGAGCGATATACTTCTCCAGTTGGCTCCTCAAAATTCTCAAATAAGGGTTGCCCCAGATTGACCCCTCCCGGTATTCAAGCTTGCCGGCGCGGATGCCCTTCACAATGAAATCCTGGCTCACTCCATATTCCTTTCGAGCCGTCACGTCGCTCAGGGTTGCCCCTTTGCGATTCCATTCACCGTATTCCGCCATATTTCACTTTCCACTGACCGAGCAGTATAAAGGCCCGGCGCTTTTTGGGTTAACAAAACCCTTAGCTAATTTGATAGTGCAATGTAAGTTTCTGGCGGGCGCGTGCAAGCGTAGATTTTGGGATCAACAATGGGGAATTGTGTTTACGAATTGCGCCGCCCACGTCAGTTTGCTGTGGTATGACTAAAGAAGCGATGCTCAAGGAAATGTTCTTGGAGTTGGGCCAGGTGGACTTGAAGGCGATTGGGCGGAGCCGGGGGTTTGACCCGCAGACGATTGCCTCTCCGCAGTTGATGCAGCATGTCTTCCTCTCGGAACAGGGCGTGGCGGCGGCGCTGGCATCGCTCTCAGAAGCGGAGTTCCTCGGCCTGCACCTTCTGAATTGTGTCCAGGACGAAGTTGGCATTGAGTTCTTCCGGAAAATGTACCCGGCTACAGTGTCCCGCGATTCGTTTTACGGCGGTTACACGGAGCGGTTCCGCGGGCTTTTCCAACAGGTGAAGACGCAGTTGGTTCGGCGCGGCCTTTTGCTGTTCGGCACCTTGACGGCGAACGAGTCAGGCGGGGCGGTTTTGCAGCGGCGGCGGTTTCGTTTTCCGGAAGCGTTTGCTTCGCTGTTGCCAGCCCCGTTCAAGGCCAGCAAACTGAGCATGGATGCGGCGCCACAGTATCGGCGGGAACTGTTGCGCCGAAAAGTGACGGAGATTCCGACCGAGGCGGCCGCTTCGAGCGCCAAAGCGGCGGGCGAGGAGGGACGCTGGCGCCTGGCCGAGGGGGAGTTGCTCTTTGGCGGCGAACCGTTCCGGGTGGAAAGACTCGAGGCGTGGCGGGCGCGGCAATTCGATGCGGCCGTTGGTTATGCGAACAAGGCCCTCCCGAAGGCCCTGTTGCCAGTGCCGCTGCTCACTTATGCCTTGTCCCGGCTGTGCGCGGACGAATGGCTGGTGCCCAGCGAGGTCTTGCCTCTGTGGAAGATGGTCCTGGCGGGAGCCAAGGCACCCGAGCCAAAGGCCGTCTGCGAAGCCGGCTTCCAATGGGCTTGCCTGGAAAAGGCCGAACAGGAGGGAGCCAGCTATTACCGCTTGCCGCAACAAGCCGACGCCGAAGCAGCTTCGCCCCCCGAGGCCTACCTGGATGTGCGGGATGCCGCGCGGGTCCGGATTTGCCTCGAACATACGCCCTTGTCGGCCTTGGCGCGGCTGGGCGAGATTTCCCGCCTGGAGGCCGTCGGTGGCGAGCTGTGGGCAAGGCCCAATCTGTTGAAGATCAGCCATGCGCCGGACAAGGCACTGATTGATCCGATGGTCTGCTGGCTTCGCGAGCATCATCCAGCTTTTCGCGGCACGATGGAAACGGTTGAGGAGCGAAGGGGCAAGGTCATCGTGCATGAAAACGTGCTCGTGGCGCGCGTGAGCGATTTAGGGCTGAAGGTGATGCTGGAGAAAAGGTTCGGCGGACCGGGCCAATTAGTGGCGCTGGCCGCCGAGTTTGTGGCTTTTCCCACGGGCTTGCTGCCGGAACTCGCGTCGTGGATGAAGAAATCGGGCCATGTCATCAAGAGCACCCATGCCGATGAATCCCCTTAACCTCCAAGAAGTCAAGGTAACGGACCTGGACGTGTTCGCCAATCCGGCGGACCTGCGGCAGGACTTGCAGGCTTTGGCCGATTACGTGCGAACCCATGAGATCAAACGCGGCTATAGGGACAACCGGATTCCCCAGGCGCACCAGCAACGGCTGCTCAAGACGATGAGCGATCCGGCCAGCGCCGCGGAAAAAGACCAATGGGGCGCTGCGAAATGGATTGAGCATCTGGACGCGGTTTGCCTGGCGCTCAAATGGGTCAGCTATGATACCGAGGGCAAATACATGGGCTATTCCAGTTCGGAACCTTCGTTTCCGGACAACTTCATGAAATTCGACGAGCGGCAGCATCGGAATTTCCTCCAATTGCCGTTGCAGGCCCAGGAGGAGCAGATTCTGGACGTTCACCTCAAGGCACGCGAGGGTTGCGAGAGTGAGTTTTTTCATCGCGGCACCCTGGGCCGGCTGGACTCATTTGCCGGGTTCGGCTGCGCCACCGGGGTAGTCCCAACGATTGCCTTCTGGAAGGTGCGGCGGCATTTGCTGGAACTGCTGGCGCAGTGCCCGCCGGGCGTTTGGTTCAGCACCGCGTCGCTCCTCGAGCACCTGCGGTTGCACGACCCGTGGTTTGTTATTCCCAAAGAGATCCCCGATGCGGTCCGAAAGGACTCCCTGCGCCAAGGCCGGTACGCCAACAATTTTGTCGAGCGCAAACGCGGCGATTGGAGTCATGACAAGCCAATTTCCGGAAGAGACCCCGAAGGCTTTGCCAAGGTTGAGGGACGTTTTGTCGAGCGGTTTTTGGAGGGCATTCCCTTGGTGCTGGGCTACACGGAAGTGGCCTACACCCGGAGCAAAACCGAAACGCCGATCGAACCGTCGCGGGGCCTTTTACCAGCCTTCCGGATCACGGAGCGGATCTGGCGGGCCGTGCGCCGGGAGGTGGCCGAGCCGAAAGTCACCGTGTTGCCCAACTTCGAGGTGCATGTCGAGTCGCTCTTCTTCCCGGCGCGGACTGAGGCGCAACTGCGCCCGCTGGGCGAGTTGGTTCAGCGGGGCATCGTTACAGTCTTCAAGTTGACCAAGTCGAAGGTGGCCGCCGCGCTGGCGGCGCAATCGGATCAAAATGCCATCGAAACACTCAAAGCACTCTCCGGGCGCGAGCTGCCCCAAAATGTCGAGCATGAACTCCGGGATTGGGCCGGGCACTCGGAGAAGTTCATCCTTTATGAAGGGTTCGGCGTATTGGAGGGAAGGCGCGAGGCTACCGGCGCCGGCAGGTTCGTCGTCGAGACGATTTCGCCGAGCCTTGCGCTCGTGCATTCGGCGGAGGCGCTCTACCGGCACCTGGAATCAGCCGAGCAGGTGCCGCTCAGAATACGTCACTCGGACAACGCCTTGGCGGCCCCGGCATATGTGCAGAGCCGGATCGCGCCCACTGCCGCGCCGCCTTCCGCGCCCGTCAAAAGGCCGGTCAAGGTCAAGCGCAGCCTCCGGACGACCCTCTGGTTCGCAGATGGAGAAGCGCACGCCGCCTTCTGCCAACTCCTCTTGGATGCCAAATGTGTGCTGGCCGCTGACCGGCGCGCCCTCACGGTCTCCTATCCGCCCCAGGCCGAACCGCAGGTCAAAGAGTGTCTGCGGAAACTCAACGAGACATACGCCCTGGCGGTGGAGGATATCGAAAGCTAACGGCATCAGCCCACTGCCGCAAAGTGACCCATGCTCGCACCCGACCCCCGCAATCCGCTGATTGTCCAGAGCGACCACAGCATCCTGGTGGAGGTGGATAACCCTCGTTACGCCGGGGCGCGTGCGCTTCGCGTAGTCAGCCTGCAAGGGCTTTCCCCTGCGGGCTGCCCCTGCCTTTTTGTCTTTTTGTTTTACGGCCTGTTTTGCTCCGCCTTCGGTTTTTGCTGTGCCCTCACCGGCTCACTTTCATTCGGGGTCGGGGCGCGGTGCCCTCTGAAGGCCACTCCCACTGGCTGCCTGCATGGCCACTCGCGCGAGCCGGTATCCATCGAGGATTAGATGGCGACAGGCCTGGCGAAGTGGCAGAGGCCTAAACTCCACCCCAACCGGCCAGTTTCCAGAATTACACTTGGAAGTCCCATTGCATCGGGCTTTTTCCACTTCCAATTGCTGCGCGAATAAGAATTCCATGCCCGGTTAATGATTCCGCGATCTTGCCTAATGATTCCCTAATGATTCCTGACGAGCGCGAAGGAGGTATCGTGGGGCACGCCCTGCCCCGATCCGCTCTGCGATGCCGAGCCGAAGCAGTGCTTGGAAGTCCTCGAAGATCACCGGTGCTGACAGTTTGAATTTGCGTTGGCAAGCTTTGCTGGTCAGTGAATCTCCCCGGAGCATCATGGACACCATTTTGCGCTGGCGGTCACTCAACTGCGCCTCAACGGCAGGAGTGATAATGCCGGTTGCGCCTTCGGGCAGTTTTAGTCGCTCGTAATCGCCCTTCGAGCCGTGGAAGGTGACGACAAAATAGCCGTCCTGTTGGGCGTAGAGAGGAGCGTCCAATCCGTGGTCGAGCATCGTGTCGCGCATTTGGGCGAAGCCGCTGCCGCGCTGTTCCAAGAGGTGCATCGCCGCAAGGGCTTGATGAATAATCTCGAATTCAATGGTCGCCAGGCGCGACTCGCAATCGGCGAAGAGTTCAGTATTCTCCGACCTCGACTGGACGCTCCTTCTCGATTCCGCGCAGGCGTGCTGCCCAGGCATTAAGGCTGGCCTGCCGTTGTTCATCGGAAACGCGGACTGGCGCGTAGACGATGTTGGGTTTCAGGACGTCCCAGCCGGTAAAGCGCAGAATCCCGCGCTGGATCGGGCGGAGAATGGCGTGGATGTCCCCGTTCCATCCGCCCTTCTGATAGACCGCTTCCGGTCCACCGGTCGTCAGCGACAGCAGGGCGCGCTTCCCTTTGAACGCGCCGTTCTCGTAAAACCGCTCGCCGCCGTAGGTGCGGCCCATGGCGAAAACCCGGTCCGCCCAGCCTTTGAGAATTCCCGGCAAGCCGAACCACCACAGCGGGAATTGCCAAATCATCAGGTCGCAGGCCTCCATCTTGCGCAGTTCCGCCTCAACGTCGCCCGCAAAGCCGTGGACTTCCGTGGCGTGCATCTCCTCAATCTGTTGTTTGAAGAACTCAGGGTTCTTCACCGAAGTGAAATTGCGCCGATCGGACACGGGGTCGAACCGTATCGCGTAGAGATCGGAAACCAGCACCTCATGCCCGGCGGCGCGCAGGCTCTGTTGAGCCGCGCGGAACAGCGCGCCATTGAAGCTGCGCGCCTCGGGATGGGCGAAAACAATGAATACTCTCATGGGAGCGAGTATTCCACAGGATGGCCAACAAGCAAAGATTTCGTCGGTCCTCCCTCGATCCGCCTCATCGCAACCGGCCTTTTGCGCTGAAGAAGCACAGGCGGATGTTATGGACGGTTCCGTGGAGATAATCAGCGGTTTCCGCGGGGACAGTTGTGTTCCGCGATCAACTCCGCCTCGGCCGCGAGCCAATGGTCCACGTCTCGTCCTTGCGGCGAACCCTCGTTCAAATAAATGAAGTAGGCCCTTCTGGCCACTTCGTCCGGCGCCGGCGCAAAACCACTTTCGCTTTGCTTCAAGTCCACAGCCGTGGTTGACCGTGGTGAGCTTGCCGGTTCTGGGCGTTGTTTCTGGGAGAGTTTCTTGGGTCTTGCGTGGTTTGCGCGGTTCCGTTTGACCGCCGCCTTGGTCAAATTCACGATCACGGTGGATTCCTCGTAACTGATCCGCTCCACTTCGCTCGTGGGTATGCACGCCTCCTTGGCGGAAAGCAGGTGGCCGGTTTTGACGATCAACTCCACAATCGCCCAACTTTGGCTGTCCATCATGAAATCGCAGACGCGGCCGGCGGTTCCGTCGCTCGCCTGGATATGGTACCCGTTCACGGCTCGCGTGCTGCACAGATGCGCGTCGGCGCGTTTGCGTTGCGGGCGGGGCGGGGCGTCCGAAGGGATTGGCGGTGTCTCCAAGATCGGAAAGCCGCTCATGCCCCACAACTCGTCTCCCTGCCAGTAATAGGGCCAGCCGTAATACCGGCAATACTCTTCCTCGTATTGACGGGAAACCGGCTTGTGCGAGTCAATCGAGGGGCTGTCCTCAATCTGCTTCCGGGTCAGATTCACCAGCAGGTCCTTTCCGACCTGATGCAGACTGCCAAAGGCATGGGGCGAGAGAAGCACCTCCCGCCCCGGCAACCAGGAACCGGTGTCCACCATCACATAACGAATCGCCCACTTTTCGTCGTCAAAATAAAAATCCTTCACCCGACCGATTTCGCCGTCGGACGCCCCGAGTTTTTCCCCGTACAGTTGTTTGATGCTTCGCAACATAAATCCGCCTTTCTTTTGATATTCTATTTGTCTTTGTCATCGCGCCCCCGCGCGCGGCACGCAACCCAGAGGGTGGAAGCCAAGCCCGCGCCTTTGAGGAGGGTTGGCAGCCAGGACGGTTTCACACCGGCGTCCGCGGGCTGGCCGCGCCGGGAGGCCGCCAGAGACGACACCAGGCCCGCGGCAGACGAGAAGATCAAGGTGAAGGCTTCGGCGCGTACGGTGAGTGCGCCAAGGCCCTCCGTCAACTCCGCCATGTCCCGAAGCAGCAGGGCGCGGTTCAGCTCACTTTCCAAAAGCAAAAGCTGCTTTCGCGATTGGAGGGCTTTCATCCGAGAATTGTTGCCAAACATTCGCGGTCCTTTCGAAGTTGGTCAAGTGAGGCAGAGAGCGTCTGCCAATCCCGCAGCAATTCGACGAGCCGCCAGTACAGACAGATCCCGGCCGCCCCATAGAGGCCGGTCAATGCGAGGAGGACGGCAACGTGTGAGTAAGGCCATACTAAAACCACGATGGCAGCCGTGAGCGCCAGACCGGCGAAAAATCCGAATACCGCCGCGCCGATCGCCAAAAGAAAGGCGAGGAGGAGGCGTTCGCGCTCCTCCTGCACCTCCACCGCCAGCAATTGAATCCGGTTCTCTCCACAGGTCAGCAGCCGTTCCGCCAATTGCTTCGAGGCCGTGGCCAGGTGCGTAAAGCTGACGGTGGATTCTCCCATAACAAGATTAGTCGCGGTCCCGGGAGCAGCGGCGGCCCAGGAGATAACCGATGAGGGCGCCAACCCCGACGCCGATGGCGATGGCTTGATAGGGATGCTCATGGACGGCCTCGTCGGCCGCCTTGGCGCCTTCGACCACTTTCTCACGAACGCAGCCGCAGATTTCCTTGCTGCGTTCCAGGGCGGACGCGAGACGACGGCGGGCTTCCTTGACTTTTTCACCGGTCGCGTCGGCTGTGGCGGCCAATAGCGCTTGCGCATCTTCGGCCAATTGGCCGGCGTCATTACTGGTTGCTTGTGTTTGTGTATTCATATTTCAAGTGTTTTCTATCTCTTTCGTACAATGCGTCCGCATAAAGCGTGCCAAGACAATTGTCTTGCACAAGCAATTGAATCGTAGTCACATCGCGATGCAGGGAACCTCGGCTTGGCCGAACGATTACGAAAACTTGCAGGGGAATTGCAAAGTTTTGGCGTTTGCTCTCGCCAAAAGCCTGACTCTTGCCGGTTCATTCCCCGGAATGAATCTTTGGCACGGTATATGATGCTTACTCAACGGTGATACCGATTCGCGATTCAATCCCCTGCCGTTCAGTGCCCGTGGTTACACGCGCGTTGATTCTGATAAATGCGCTGGTGTTCTTCTATGAGTTGGCGCTGCCAGAGGAGTCGCTGGAGAGTCTTTTCTACTTGTTCGGAATCGTGCCGGCACGATTCACCGATCCCGGCTGGGCGAATGCGTCCGGCTTTCCAGCGGGTGGTTATTGGGTGTTTCTGACCCATCAATTCCTGCACGGTGGCTGGCTGCATATCTTCAGCAACATGTGGACACTTTGGATCTTCGGCGACGCTGTCGAGGACGCCATGGGCCACCGGCGCTACGGCGTGTTCTATCTGCTCAGTGGCGTGCTGGGCGGGCTTGCGCAATTGCTGGCTCAACCCCACTCCCAGGTGCCCTCGCTGGGCGCGTCCGGGGCCATCGCCGGCGTGCTGGGCGCTTATTTCCTGTTGTATCCGAAAGCGCGGGTGACCATGCTTGTACCGCTATTCTTCTGGCCGTTTTCCTTCGAGGTTTCCGCAGTGGTGTATCTGGGGTTCTGGTTTGTCAGCCAATTGTTCAACGGAACACTGGCGCTGGCCAGCCCGGAACAAGTGGGTGGAATCGCCTTCTGGGCGCATGTCGGCGGGTTTTCCAGCGGGATGCTCCTGTGCCGGTTGTTCGTCCGGCGACAGCAGCGCCGGCAAGCCGGTGAGGACAATCATGACCGACAGGCTCCCTCGTTCATTAAAATCTGAGCCACGTCGGTGTGTCCGTTGTACTCAGCCTCGCGCAAGGCTTGGTCCTTGCTAAGGCAGCACGGTTCGCCGGCTTTCAAAAGGAGCCTGACGATCTCAGTGAAGCCATCGCGGGCGGCGTGAATCAAGGCTTGGTCACCTTCAGAATGCCAGTCCGCGCCGTTCTGAATTAAGATTTCGAGCATTGAAGTGTAGCCTCGCTTCGCCGCGGTTCGCACGGCCTCGTCGCCCCTGGCGTGAACGCGCGCTCCGTTCTGCAACAGGAACTGGACCATGGCGACCTGATTGCCGTCCACGGCGGCCAGCAAGGCGGCATCGTCGTTCGCACGGGCAGCCACCCCTCGTTCGAGAAGCGTCTTGACACACTCGATTTGACCGGAGCGGGCCGCTTCGCGAATAGGTTCGTCGTGCGCCGCGTGAACATCGGCACCGCGATCAATCAGCAGCTTGAGCACCTTCGTTTGGCCACGGCCCGCCGCGCAGCGCAGCGCCAGATCATTCTGTTCATGGAGGTCGGCGCCGGCGTCGAGCAGCGCGCAAACGAATTGCACGTCCCCCGCCGCAGCCGCGTCAGCCAGCGTTGTCTCGTTCCTGGCTTCGGTCGGCGCCAGCTGGGATTTCTCGGTGGATTTATTCAGGTCCATACAATTCCTAATTGTGAGTGGCGACCGAAGTCTCTGAAATCGGAGATTGACCGGCGGCCACCAACGGTTCCGGGACTGCCTCCTTGGCGCGGGGCATTTTTTGGCCGAGAAGTTGGTAGAGAGCCTGTCCGTCAATCGTTTCGCGCTTGAGCAGTTCTTCCATGACTTGATGGAGGTTCTCACGGTGCAAGGTGAGGATTTCCCTGGCTTCGGCGTAGGCGCGGTCAAGGATTTTTTTCACTTCTTCGTCAACGTCCCTGGCAGTCTGATCGCTGCAATCGCGCTGCAATGGATAATCCAGGCCATCAAGCAGGGTGGGCGGCCGTTGCGCGCAATTGGCCAACCCTATCTTGTCGCTCATTCCGAACACGCAGACCATCTGCCGGGCGAGCGCGGTGGCGTTTTCCAAGTCATTCTGCGCCCCAGTAGATACCTCCCCGTATTCAACCTCTTCGGCGGCCCGGCCGCCGAGCATTCCCCGAATGCGCGTCAGAAGCTCAGTGCGGCAGAGGAGGAATTGATCGTCCGTGGGCAACTGGAGCGTGTAGCCGAGCGCGGCGTTCCCATGCGGAATGATACTGACCTTGCGCACCGGATCAGCCTTTGGGCTGAAGACGGCCACCAGAGCATGCCCCAACTCGTGGCAGGCAACCCGGCGTTTCTGCTCATCGTTCATCCGCCGGCTCCTCCGTTCGGGGCCGGCCACGACTTTTTCGATGGCATCTTCCAGGTCTAATTGGGTGATCTCGCTCTCATGGCGGCGGGCGGCAAAGAGGGCGGCCTCATTGAGGGCGTTGGCGAGGTCCGCCCCGGAAAACCCGGCGGTGGATTGGGCAATTTGACGAAGATCCACGTTGCCAGCCAACGGTTTGCCCTTGGCATGCACTTTCAGAATGGCCTCCCGGCCATCAAGGTCAGGTGAATCCACCACGACCCGGCGATCAAACCGGCCCGGACGAAGCAGGGCGCGGTCAATTACCTCGGGCCGGTTCGTCGCCGCCAGCAAGATCACCCCGGCGTTTGGTTCAAAGCCGTCCATCTCGGCGAGCAACTGGTTCAACGTTTGCTCCCGCTCATCGTTGACCGCGGCGAGGTGAACGCTTCGTTCCCTGCCTATGGCGTCCAGTTCATCAATGAAGATAATGCAGGGAGCTTGCTGCTTGGCCTGCACGAAAAGGTCGCGGACGCGGGCGGCTCCCACCCCCACAAACATTTCAACAAAGTCACTGCCGCTCAACGAGAAGAACGGAACTTTGGCCTCTCCCGCAACCGCCCGCGCCAGCAGCGTTTTGCCCGTGCCGGGCGGCCCAACCAGCAGGACGCCTTTGGGGATCTTTGCGCCAAGCGCTTGGTAGCGTTTTGGGGACTTGAGAAAGTCCACCACCTCCCGCAGTTCGACTTTCGCTTCATCGCAGCCGGCCACATCCTGGAAGGTAACACCCGTCGTCTTGTCGGCGACGAGTTTAGCCGTGCTCCTGCCGAACCCGAAGACCGATTGGCCGGCGGCGCGGAATTGGCGCCCCATCAACGCAAACAATCCTATCGTAACGAGGAGGGGCAGCCCCCAACTCAGCAGGAACTGCGGCAAATAGCTGGGACGCTCTCCGGTGTATTGCACGCCGGCCGCTTGGAGTTCCTTCACAAGGTCGGGATCCTCAAGGCGAATGGTTTGGAACTGGAAAGGGGTGGTCGCCGCCGAGACGGAGTTGGTCCCTCTCGATTCGCTGTTGGTCGGCGGATGGGTGAGCACGGCCGGGATCCCATTGGTAGCCGCGGTGGGATGAGGTGTGATGCGGCCAAGAATTTCGTCGGGTTTCAAAGATGCCTCGGCCACTTCACGGCTGGCCAGATATGTCTTGAACTGGCTGTAAGGAATTGTGCGGACGCCGAGTTGATTTATGCCGTCTTTCCACCACCAGAGCATCAGCACCAGGATGACAAAATACAAAAATGTGACGCCCCACATCCGGTCGAACTTAACCGGGGTTTTAAGGTCGGTGTTTGGAGGTTGCCTCTTCATCGAGTCGTGCAAAGTGTCCGGCGGGTCAACTGACCGCGATCAACGAAGCAGCCTCGCCGCGCTCGTTCTCCACCGTGCCCATGGCCCGGGGATCAAGCGCAGGCTCTCCATCAATCACGAAATAGTACAGGTGATGGCCGTGGTGAAGTGGGAGGGTGAGTACCCAGCCTCCATCTGGCAACCAGCACATCGGGTTGGCGTTGGGATCCCAGTGATTGAAATCACCCGCCACGCTCACCTGCCTGGCCGATGGCGCGAAGCAGGAGAAATTGACTTGGTGGATCGTTCGCTCCGCTGAATAGCGATTCGCCGGCTCGACTTGATCGAATTCAACTAACATACAGATCTCTTCCTTGCGGGTGAACGCACCGTCAGAACCGGGCACCGGGCGCGCGCCACCACCTGCGCGGCGACGCTCCCCGAGATAAACCGCGAGACGCCCCGGCGACCATGCGTGCCCAGGACGATCAAATCAACACCCAACCTCTGCGCCGCCTCCAAAATGGCGTCATCCGCAAGTCCTGAAAGTTCCAGCATGTGCGCTTTCACCCCTTCCTTCCGGGCCTCATTGATGATCGCGCTAATATTCTTTTCCGCTTCAGTCAGACACCGCTTTTCCCACTGGTCGTATGAATCCGCAGTCATGAAGCTGAGGCTGGCGGGCGTTTCCGAGGAATGCGCTATCAAAAGCTCCGCCTGGTTCTGTTTGGCCAGCTTTAATCCTTGTTCCAATGCCGGGGTGGAAGTAGCCGTGAAATCCGTCCCCACCAAAATGCGGCGGTAAATTTGCCCAGTGCGCCCTGTCGGGATAACTGGTTCGGTCTTCAGGTCGTCTTTCAGTATGGGATTCAGAACTTCAGGCATAATAACCTCCTGTTTTGCATTCGTGTTCACTCGTTTATTCCCGAGTGATAGTATGTATCGCAGCGCTGGCCGCAGAGTGCCTGGAGCGTCTGCGCGGTCGTGCTGGCTCGTGCCGCGACTACCTTGTTGGAAGAAACGGTGGATGCAGTTGGCTCATTCCGCTCCGGCGGGAAAGAACTCAACTGGCCCGCGCTTACAGTAGCTTGCAGGTACTCATATTCTTCCTTTCTGCCTTCGGCCATTTGTTTGCCTTTCTGTGGCTCAATCAGATTGTTCTTCATAAAAATCAATCCAGCATCCGTGGTGGATACGCCGCCGGTTGATGAGTGCCTTTATCGCAGTTTCCATGCCAAGGGAGCAAAAGAGTTGCAATTCACTGATGCGGAGTGACTTGGGATAGGATCCAACCAAGGAAAATTGCCTGCGGGCGTTCGCAAGTTGCAAAATCTTGTGAGCAGACTGCAACCTTTCGTCATGATTACGCCGAGACGTTGAAAAAGGCCATTGTGCGCGCACCGCGTTTGAGCGGTTGCTGGATTCATCAAACTGGCCGCCGCAAAAACGGATAGTCGGTGTAGCCTTTGGGGCCGGACGCGTAAAAGGCGGCTGGATCTGGCTGATTGAGAGGAGCATTTTGGCGAAACCGTTCGGGCAGGTCGGGATTCGACAGAAACGGCACGCCGAACGCAACCGCGTCGGCCTCTCCCGCGGCCAGCACCTGGCCCGCGGTTGCCCGGGTAAATTTTTCGTTGGCAATATAACTGCCGGAAAATGCCCCTCTCAATTGCGGCCCGATACGCTTTGGGCCAAGCGATTCACGAACGCAAATAAAGGCAATGCGGCGGCGGCTCAATTCACGAGCCACATATCCAAACGTCGCCGGCGGGTTGGAATCGCCCATGTCGTGGGAATCGCCGCGCGGCGCCAGATGCATTCCAACCCGGTCAGCGCCCCAGACGGAAATCACGGCGTCGGCGACTTCCAGCAAGAGGCGGGCGCGGTTTTCAACCGGACCGCCATAAGCGTCCGTGCGATGATTGGTCTTGTCCTGGAGAAATTGATCGAGCAAGTAGCCGTTGGCTCCATGGATTTCCACCCCGTCAAAGCCGGCCCGTTGCGCATTTTCCGCGCCTTTGCGGTAGGCCTCCACAATGCCGGGAATTTCCTCCAGTTCCAAGGCCCGGGGTGTAACAAAAGGTCGCAGTGGACGAACCAGGCTGACATGCCCGGCCGCCGCGATGGCGCTCGGCGCCACCGGCAATGCGCCATTCAAAAACATGGGATCGGAAATGCGTCCAACATGCCAGAGTTGCAGCAACATGCGCCCGCCTGCCTTGTGAACCGATTGGGTGACCATTTTCCAGCCTGCCACCTGCGCCGGCGACCAGACGCCCGGGGTGTCGGCGTAACCCACCCCCATCGGCGTGACCGAAGTCGCCTCGGAAATAATCAGGCCGGCCGAGGCGCGCTGGGTGTAGTATTCGGCCATCAACGCATTGGGAATGCGTTCGGTCCCGGCCCGCGCACGGGTCAGCGGAGCCATGACGATGCGGTTGGGAAGGTCCCAGGCGCCAATGCGGACAGGATCAAATAAAGTGGGCATGTTTATTTCGCTGCCTGGGAATGAGCTTCGACAAACCACAGCCATTTGTCAATCCCCCGGGAAATCTCGGTGAAGAGGTCCGCCGTGCCGGCGTCCTCCAGTTCCGCCGCCTCGTCTATCGAGAGGCGAACCTCGCTACCAAACGCCGCCAGTCCTTTGGAGACGGCTATGATATGGGTGGCGCCATCCGCCTGCGCGGGGGGATACTCATCCAGGCGCGATCGTGCCGCCGCCACACGAATCGTCCCTTCGGCCACGCCCCCCAACTGGACGACGCGCTCGGCCAGCAGATCCACGTAGTCAGCA
>Ga0326728_10008462_pt1 | contig 25560 bp, 29 predicted proteins | sample MB3enrmetagenome_FD_207602 | JGI IMG/M metagenome (GOLD analysis project Ga0326728, IMG submission 207602) | Lab enriched peat soil microbial communities from McLean, Ithaca, NY, United States - MB31MN | ecosystem: Environmental > Terrestrial > Soil > Wetlands > Peat | place: USA: New York... | reverse complement strand
CGATGGTGTACTTTGGCTCTTCCATAGCGAGCAACATTTTGAAGCCGCTCGCCTCCTCCATCGGGTGCACATCGGCGCGAATCAGGTTCTCCACGATAGAGGTTTCGATTGCCTGGGCGTCGGTCAACTCGACGATGCGCACCGGCGCGGTTTCAAGTCCTGCCCGCTGCGCGGCGCGATAGCGGCGGGCACCGGCCACGATCTCGAAGTGATGATCGACGGGCCGCACCACAAGCGGCGCAAGAATGCCCTGCGCCTTAATTGACTCGGCCAATTCGTTCAGACCGGCCTCGTCAAAATTCTTGCGGGGGTTGTTCGGCGACTCGGTGAGTGCGTCGAGCGGCAGGTTGCGATATTCAGACTGCATGGTGTTCGTCATTTCAGATTCTCCTTTTTGGGTTGCGCTGCGTGATGGCATGGGCGGGTTGCATGAACCCGCCCGGAGAGTTGCGGGTTAGCGTGTGCGCTCAAATGCCTCAAGGAATCCCTGCGCGCGCAAATTGCGGTCCCATGTGCGGGCAAAGCTCTCGTGCTGGTGGAAGAGGTCGGGATAGAAGATGTAGTTCTTCTCGTCGCGCGTGCGCGATACCTGCTCGACGCCGAGGAAATCGTTGCGGAAGTAGTACGGCGTCATCGTCCAACCCGCGCCAAGCGAGTTGGTCAACTCGAAACACATCTCCGGGTCGCGCATTAGGTCGCCATTCTGTTCGCCGTAATGCGCGATGGAGATTGCCGGAGCGCCGAGCGGACCCGGCTCCGGCACGGCCTCGATGACAAGCGCCATATACGGCGGGTTCTCGATCCGCAGATAGAGGTCACGGCGGAACCCGCCCGCCGCCGCGAGAATCTGGAGAATGGTTTTCATTACGCCACCTCCGCGAGTGCATTCGTCTCGCTGGCCGCGTCCTCGGAGAGAATGGCTCCGAGGATCACGGCGGAGGTGCGCTGAATGACTTCAAGGCTCTCGGCCAAGAGCGCCGCGTTGCCCGCGTACATCTGGATGTAATCGGAACTCGCGGTTCCCATCTCCAAACCGACAGCTTGGCCGACGATGAAAGCTACGGCCTCGGCTTCGGTCTCGCGCACGGTCGCGGTGGTCATGGTGCGCCGCTCGGTTTTGTGTAAAAGCTCGTGCGCTGTCTCGTGAACCAGCGTCGTGAACTCTTCGGCCTTCGACTGGCCGGGCAATAATGCAATGCGTCCGCCGTAGCTGACGCCAAGCGCCGGGGCAATCTTCTCGTTGAACTCCAGCTTGATGTTCTGCGAATTGAGGAACGTAACCAGCCGGTCGCGGTGTGCGCCGACTTCGCCGCTGACGTTGTGGTCGAACTCCGGCAGGTCTACGCCTTCGGTCTGCGAATGGTCGAAAACGTAGACGGCGCGAAAGCCAATCAACATCGGCGCGGGCTTCGCGTCCTGACTGGCGTTCGGTTCCTGCTCGGCTGCTTCTCTCCTGCGCCGGTGGCCGATGATCGGGGCAAGAATCTGGATGCCCTTCTCGCCGCGCTTCACAAACCGGCCCAACTCGTTCCATGTGCGAATGCCCGCAACGCGGGTTGCGGTCGGGCGCTGCCGCGCGATGGCAAGAATGTTGCCAAAGCTGTAATTGTGGAAGCGGGCCATTGCCGCGAGATACGCGGTCAAGGTTTCGCTCTTGCCTGCTTCAAGCTGCTGGAGCAGGAACTCCACGGCCTGCTTGATGAGTTGCTGCGCGGGGTTTTCACGCTGAGTGGTGCGCTGCTGGTAGGGGGATTCGCTGCGTAGCGCCGCATTGTTGCTGTGCGGCGCGGTGTTGGCGGTGCTGTTGCTGGCGCAAGTCATGATCTTCGGCTCCTTCGGAGTGTGATTTGCCGTTTTTCAGCCCTGGTAGGGCTAAAAAAAGACATTCGTTTCATTGCTGCGAAACGGGCGCAGAGAGGCGCTGTCAACCCCCGAAGCCCGAAGGGGCGCGGAAGCGAGCACGGCGTTTTTTGCCGCGCGGAGCTGCACAAGCGGGGTTGACAGAAGGAGCCGAACGAAGCCTAGAGTTCGCAGGGAAACGAATGTCGCAAGATTGGACCAGCCGAAGGCTGCGCTGCACGGAATTTTGGGGAGAGGCGTTGCGGGGAAGGAACGGCCCTGCATGGATGTGAAGCGAAGAACGCCAGTTTCACCGGCGGTCGCAGCGGGGGAAGGGCGCCAGCACCCTTCCCGCAAAAGAAGCGTTTATTGATCGCAGAGTTCTGACTGCGTGCACATCGAGAAATGGAGGTTCAAAGACTATTTGTCGAAGTAAGTTATTACCACCATTCTTTAAGCGTCTGCCACCAGCTTTTCTTTATTGTGGGCGCATCGATTATGTCCTGATTCGTTGCCGATGCAGCCTCAAGATCGCCAAGGTAGTTATCTTTTGCATTGCGATCACGCAGCCGTCCGCGTTCAATTTGACTTTGACTCCATTGCGCAGCCCAATAGACGCGGTTGTTCCTGATCCAGTAGTGCGATTGGCAGGGAAAGCTCCAATTACCGATCGACGGGTCTAGTGAAACGGTCTTACCGTTGGAAATCAGTGTCCAATCCGTTGGGCTGAATGGAGTCACAACCTTGTTGCCGCAACCGCAGCAACACAAATGCGACGCAGTGGCGAAGCGTATTGAGACATAGAGCGTCCCCTGCTCCAGATCCTCTGGAATGAATTCGACAAATTCGTGTTTGAGGACGATTCCTGATTTCACTGCGATAGGTCTTCATTCAACAGAAGGTTGGTGTCAATACTGAATTGACTGTGGTGTTCATGTTTGAGATCCCGGTAGAAGCCTGAAACTTTCTTCCATTTGATAACGGCGAGAGTGGCATTCAGCGCGTTGAGATCGGCGATCTGGATGTTGCGGTTATAGTCATTGTCTCCAGGCGTGTCTTCGAATGATACGCGACTTCTGAGGTGGTCGCGCTTCTGCGTTGTGCTGGTGGTTGCTCGCAAAATACCGCCTAAAGCGTTTTCCGTCAGTTCAACACCCATCCCAACGTCAGTAAACGGAATATTGAATTCTTCGAGTTTCTCGACAATCAGTTTTTTGGGATTCCCCTTGTCCAGGCACACGAAAACAAAATCCATCTCGCGTAACTCTTCGACGTTGCCTGCGTCGAGATAAACAGGGTGTTCGGTGATGCCGCGATGCATTTTGGAATAGAGGTTCTTGAAGTAGATTACCTTAGGCTGCTTTGTCTTCAACTCATCTCCTGACGGCGCTCCTGGTGACCGGAAGGCGTTGTGCTGATAGAACACGTCAGCATCATAGAGATGAATTTCCTTCACCGGCGTCTTCGCAACTAGGTCCAGCACATAGGATCCAGTCCCGCCGATGCCCAAGATGGCGATTTTCTTGTGCTTCAGTTTCTTCGTTACCTCAACAATTTCTGCACGACTGGAGGCGGTGTCGCAATAGTTGAACGGCTCGTCGTCATCGTCTTCAGGCGTGATCACGGGGAACGTTTTCGCTGTTAGCGCAGGATTGATCCTTTGCGCAGGACCGGACAGGATGGCGACATACGTCGTCACTTGCGCGTAATAGTCTGGATAGGAATTGGCCGGTTTTGGCCTGGCAGAGAAGGAGTGGTCAACTGCTACTCCTTCGGCGAGCGAATGTGTGTTGCTACCGTGCTTGATTTTGGCAATTTCTGAGCCGTCCTCGTTGCATGGATGCTCGCCGGCGAAATAGGCAACATGAGTATCAGGCTGGCCCGTCTCGTCGTCCGCCAGCACAAGCTTGATGACCAAGATTCCGCGTTTTACTTCCTTGTGCGAATCAACATACGGAACATCCTTGACCAGCAGACAGCCGGAGCGGATTTCCAAGTCGTATCCCTCACCGCGCAATCTTCTCAGGTCTGGGCTACGATTTATCGGTCGCTGTGACATTGAAGATCATCCAATTCTTGACTACGACGCTTTGTCCTTCCTTGAGCGAGCCCTGCGGATTAATGCGTGGGCCGTCCTCATAGGAGACGGTGTAGAGGATGTTTGCGCCATCAGGGGGGATGGGAAATGCCAGCTTAACGATCTCGTTGAACGACACAATTCGTGTCGTGACGACCTTCCTCTGGCCGTTCACAATGATTTTGTACTTACGGGGCTGCGCCGGGCCGCTGTGAAAATGTTCTTCTTCGCGAAGGTGGATCGGCTCGTCGTCATTTTCGACAATAGGATCTTCCTTGTCGCCCCTGACCTCGCGAAAAAGGTCATAACCAGGCTGGACATGGCCCAGTTTGTAAAGCGCCTCGCCAGTGGTCGGGTTCGGCGACTCGTAGGGTTTTTCGTCAATATGGACGCGGACATGGTGCATTTGTTCTTGATGTTCCATTGATGTCTCCTTTGGTTACAGGCTGCACTGATTCAGCGAGAGGAGGTTGTCATTCCAATCACCGTCAGCGTGGGTTCGAAGGTAAGGCGCGCGGCCCGTGGGGTAGACCACCCCGACGTCGGAACGCTTGCCGGTGTAGGGATCGATGACGAAGAACGTATTGGTCTTTGCCTCGATACTCTGGATGACTTGTTCGCGGGTCCATTTCCAGCCGGCCGCTGGATTGCCCAGGTGCGTGATGTGCTCATGGGTACTCTGCGGGTCAAGCTTGGTGATGCAGGTTACTTTCGCGTCTGCCATGCTTAGGCTCCTTCCGGCAAATGCCGGCAAAGTGAATTTCGATTCCAGTATACCAAAATCTGCGGATTCGGGTAGTGTTATCCAAAAAAAAGAGCCTCAGAACAATTCAGATGTGCGCTGGACTCCAGAGTCTGTCAAAATCCCCTTTTTCAACAGGCGGACACGTGCAGCGTCCCGCGAGGTCTCGAAACCGGCAGCGACAGCGGTAATCAGGTTTTGGCCTGACTCTGACTGAAGCGACAGGTTACTGTAAAGCAGGTTGTTCTCCGTGCGGAATTGCTGTACCGCGTCGAATAGAGCAGTCACCGGCATGAGGATTGCGCCGCAAGCGTATCCGGCCTGCCATTCCATCCAATCACGCTCCGGAGCGCCGATGATAGCGTCCCGGTGGCATCTATTGCCCTGAGCTGCGTGGGCCTGCGCAAAAAGGGAGCCAGTGGCGCCTTGGCCGTCCTCGAACATGAAGCGGTGAAAATGGACATGGCCATATTCGTGGGTCAGCGTCGTGCGGAGGCGGTTCTCTAAGTAGGAAACATTCAGCGTGTCGGCGATTTTGACCACAGGACGTTTGCCGTGGACGAATTCGGTGACACCTTCAACTCCTTCCCCCTCCCCTGACAGATCCGCATAACTATCGAGATCGGCATGTTCCTCAATGAATACGGTTAAATCGTCCGTTTTGATCGGGAATTCAGCTTTTCCGTAGCGTTTGTTGAGAAAAGCCAGAATGACACGCTCGCACTCGAAGTCCAATTCATCGGGCAAATAATGGGGGCGCTTCGCAAACCGTCCAGTTCTGTCTGTCACCCATTTCATGCCTAGCCGCCCTTTACCGTGCGTCGAAACGCCTTGAACGCCTTTTCGACCCTATCAGGCTGTGCTGCAGCCATCTTCATCAGGTCGCTAGGAATCGTGCCCGCAGCGAGGCAAAGCGTGTCCTTGTCGCATCCAAGCAACTCCGCCATCTGCCCGATGAGGAACTCGGAAGGCGGATTGCGGCGGTCGTGCTCTATATCATTCAGATATTGCGGCGAAATCGCCTGCCCATCCTCTTTCGTGACTCTCGCGGCAAGTTCCTTCTGGCTCATGCCCTTAGCCTTGCGCGCTTCCGAAAGCAATACTCCAAACGTTTTCATAGTGGTTCCGTTATTATTATCCGCTGATTTGAGAATTTGTGAATACCTCTCGATGATCGAGAGATAAGGAACCAAAGAATTAACTGGCTGCGCTGCTTGGAGGACGGGCGCTGATCCATTCCGGGACTCAAGTGCAGGTTGCGCCAGGTTTGATTCGTCCAACAACGGGATTGATTTTCAGAATTCCCCACAGTCAATCATGCGACAGCCATCTCCTGCTTGTCGGGTTCAATTTCCACCTTGGTGTGCAGCCGCACATTGAGCGCGTCCAGTATCCGGATCGTGCGCTCCAGCGTGATGCCGAAGTATTCGTTGCGCTCGTCGCGCGAGACCTGCGACTCGTGAACGTCGAGCCGCTTGGCCAGATCGCGCTGCGAGATTCCCTGGGCAATGCGCAGCGAAATCAACATCTGGCCGAGTCCGCGGAGGTTCTCCAACTCGTCGAATTCTCCCCGCTTCAGCCGCTCGTAGCTCTCGACTTCCTCTTTCAATTGCAGGTGAAAGGACTCAATTGGATCGATGACGCGTTTGATCTCGTCGTCGGACAGACCCGTGGCCTTGAGCCGGTCCCGATGCTCGGCAAGCCGGCCGCGCTCTTCCTCAAGACGAGCCGTTGCGTGTTGGTATTCAGCTTCGTTGCGAATCATGATGGTCCCCCATATTTGATCTTCACGATGCCTCGCGGCTTGCCGTCCCGGCGCGACTGGCGGAAGGCGGAAGGAAACTCAAGTTCGTGGCCGAACTTGTCGCGGATGCCGCTGCCGAGGCCAAGTCCGGGCACGTGCGGATACAGTTCGACCCGATAGCGATGCCACATGGGAAGCTGGCGTTTGGGATAGCTGCGATAGGGGCGGCGCGAGGCCGGGTCCCAGGTCCACACCTTGTACGGATCGAGGCGATTGAGCTGCTGCGTCAGCGCGCCTGATGCGAGCGATTTCAGGTCGCACACGAAGTATCCGTCGATGTCGTTGGGATGGTCTTTGTCCTCCACGAACGAGCCGTCGGCGAAGATTTCGCGGACGCCAACCTGCCAAAGCTGGCGTGTGAGAATCTCCAATCCGCCGACGAGTTGCTCGCGCCAGGCGGCATCCCAAGTCGAATCGTCTTTCTGCTTCCTGGCGCCGTGGACGAGCCTCGATTCGCGCAGTTCATCGAAGGAAAGCTCGTAGTCTCCTGGCGGCAAAAGGCCGTCGCTGTCGAAGGGAGGAATGGCTGGCATAAAAAAACCCTTCTCTAGGCAAAATAGCCTAGCATGACATAGATGTCAAGTATTACTACTGAGTAGAGGATGCGATTTACTATCCTGCTCAATAGATGGTGTTTAGCGGGCTCAGAATTCTTTCGACAGCGTTGAGAGAATTCGCCAGACACTGTCTGGCGAATTGGCCAAATCTCGATCCTTCAAATCAGGTCATGGCAAGCTCCTGGGCCAACGGCGCGCTTTGGCCAATCTCCAGAGCGGAAGTCTTGGAAATGTCTGCGTTGAGTTGCGGACTGAGCTTGGCAAGGTTGTCGGTGAAGATGGTCGCTTCGTGGCTGGCGCGGGAGACGGAGACGTAGCCGAAGCGGGAGTTGAGCAGGTCCGGGTGGACGCCGGTATCGGCGTTCACGAGGACACGCTCGGCGGTTAGACCCTGGGCGCTGTGGCTGGTGACAGCGTAGCCGTGGTCAAAGTGTCGGTGTTCGACAGGGTCGAAGCTGATCTCGCGCCCCGATTCCAAGCGGGCCGAAACGCGACCATCTGGCGCAATCGAAGCGATGACGGCAAGATCGCGATTGGCGACACCGAGCGTCTTGTCGGGCGCGGTGAATTGGATGCGGTCACCGGCGGAAAATTCGCGGTCAATCTCCCGGTAGACGCTGACACCGGTCAGACGGCGCGGGTCGTAGGTGGCAATTTCACCTGTGTTTTTTTCGACGGAAAGCAGGTTGGCGGCGGGGTTTACGCCGACGACTGCACCGTAGCTGCCGGCCTCGATGCCGTTGGCCTTGCTGCCGCGTGCGAAGCGGACGATGTCGCCTGTTTCATAGTGGCTTGCCCAGGTGCGCTCGGCGCCAGTCATGTCCTGGCGCTGAACCAGAACCCGGAGGTTGCGGTCAACAGCCGCAACGATCCCGGTGGCCTTCAGTTCCCCGCGCACGGCGACATTCAGCTCGCGGCGCGTGGCATTGTCCGGCGAAACGATCAGCGTTTTTTCGGGCGACTCGGCATAGGCTTTGGCAATGGTCCGAATGCGTTCCTCCGCACTCGGAATCTCCCGGACACGCCCCTGTTGCTGGAGCGATTCGAGCGCGGCGGAGACTTGGCCTTTGGCAAGCAGCTCGACAGCCGATTTCAACTCCGGATCGCGCTGGCGGACGATCTCGTCGAGCCGCGCCGTGCGCATTCCGGCCTCCTGCAACTGCTCGAAGGGGCGGCCCGCTTCGACACCCTGGTGCTGGCGCGTGTCGCCGATCAGGAGCACACGGTCCTGCGGTCCGAGGCGCGAAAGAAAATCGCGCATCTGGTTGGTGCTGGCCAGACTCGATTCATCGACGAAGTAGAAGTTCCGTTGTGCTGGTTCCGGTCGCTCGGCTGATCGCGCAAGGAATTTCTGCAAGGTTTCCGAGTCAACGCCAGCTTCATTCAGTTGACGGGCGGCGCGCGATGTCGGCGCGAAACCGCGCACGGCATAGCCCTCCGCTTCCGACGCGCTGCGGATCACCGAAAGCGCCGTCGTCTTGCCCGCGCCGGCGTAACCCTGAATACCCTGGATTCGGTCCGGCGAACTCAGCACATCCTCGACGACGCTCTTCTGCGCGCGGTTCAAGTGACTATATTGATCTGCTACAGCGATGGCTTGCTGGCGCGAGAGAACCGGCCCGACCTGGTTCCGCCCATTACCGACGCACTGGACAATCTCCTGCTCGGCGGCGATGGTTTTGGCGGTTGTGAACTGACGCGCCGGCGAGTGCTGCCTGCGGTCAACGATCTGGAACTCACCGGAGGCGAGACGGTTGTTGAGATTGCTTTTGATCTCGGAATACCTGACCTCACCCATGCCGCGCCGGAGGCCGTCGCGGATCAAGGCGCGCTCGTCCACGACGGCCTCGCGCTCGAAGTTTTTGTCGCGGGCGAAGGTCAGCAACTCGCGCACACGGTCGATGGTCTGCGCCGGTTGTTGTTGATGCTGAAGCCGCTCGCGCGCAGCCTGGACGACAGCCTCGGCCTGATTCCCGAAGTCAGCGGCGAGCTTGCGGTGCGCCGCCATGATCTCGCGCTCGGAGTGAATCGCCTTCTTGTCGCGGGTTGAATGCGCCGCGATCTCGGCGGCCTCGAACCCAGTGCGGCCGGTTCGTTCCAGATACTCACGGATCTGCTGGCTGCGCGGACTCGACGCATCAATATACTCCTGCGTGTAGCCTTTGATCTCCGGGGCGCCGCTGCGGCCCGCCGTGATTTCGTAGCCGAGCTGGCGCAAATGGTAGGTCAACTCCGACTGGTAAACGGCGGTGGCGAACTGCTGCGAAGCAAAAAGACTCTGCGGCTGAACGGCGCGATACTGGCCGTTCTCGCGCTCGGTGACATTGAAGATAACGGCGTGCGTGTGAAGCTGCGGAGCAACGTAGCCATCGACGGGCCGGGCCGTATCGTGCTCGAATTTTGCGGCAATAAATTTCGCTGTACTTTCCGGCGGCTGGTTTCCGCCGATGCGAGCCTGCGTGTACATCTCAAGCTGTTCGAGAGCGACTTTGACGGCGACACGGTGAGCGATGCGGACATTCTCATCGCCGCCGACAAGCGCGGTGAGAGAGACGGATTTTGGAGCTGCAAAAGTCGCATCCCAACCGGCGCGGTGCTCCATCGTCTTAACCGTCTTGCCGTTCTCATCAACATATTGATAGGATGCGCGCTGGCGGACGATCTGCTCGCCGGTCTGCGGATTCTGGCCCTGGCTCAGTTGCGCAAAATCCTCGGCGGAGACAGCTCCGGCAAGGCCAAAGCGCGAAGCAAGCTGGCCTTGCCATTCACCCTGAATTACGCCGCGCTGTGACCAATAGTTCTGTTCCTTCGACGTGAACTCCTTGGCGTGGTAGTTTTGCGCCTGGCCGGCTGAGAGCGGCTTGGAAATGGTAAGCATAGCCGTCTACTCCATCTGATTTCCGACTTGCTGCTGCGCGTACTCAGGGAATAAAAGATTGCCCTGAACGGACTCCGGGGCAATTGGCAGCGGAGTCCTCGGAACGATCAGGTCATCCATCTTTCGTTCGTCGTAGCCGGGGTTCTTCTCCTCAAGTTCGATGAAGGGGAAGGTGAAGCGCGCCACGTGGTTGCCGTACTTCAGGAAGCCGCGCAGGTCGTCAAGGCCGGAGATTTCCGAAGGCAATACAAGCGGCTCGGTCTGCCGGTCGAGCATGAAGTTATGGCCCTGGCGTGTGCCGTCGTAATGCGTTTCACGCAGCCGCTCGATCTCGACTTCGCCGATGGCCTCGCTAACCCATTTCGCGGCGCGCGGTTCGGTTGTGCGCAGAAAGATTTTCGTCGCCGGCTGCGAGAGCATGGCCTCGGCGTCGTCGCCGTAGCGTGCCTCCATCTGGCTGCGCCCTTGGAATCCGAGGATGACAGGATTCTGCGATTTCCGGTTCTCGGTGATGGCGGTGTGAAGCTGTGGCAGCCGTTGCAAACTTGCCAGCTCGTCGATCACAAACCAAACCGGCTTGTGGTCCGGCGTGGGTTCGTTGAGCAGGCGCAAAACCAGTGTGTCGATCCACAGACTGATGAGCGGGCGCAGTGCCTCGCGCATGGTCGGGCGCGATGTAATGAAGATCCATCCGCGCCGCGTCTCGGCCCATTTCGTTGCCGTCCAGATCGAAGTTGTCTCGTCTTCCTTGGGCAAGAGCCGGAAGCTGTCGGCGCTCATATTGAGCGATCCGAGAACGCCTGTGCGTTGTTGCGGAGCCTTGGGATCGATCAGCGCCCAATACTCGGTTCCCTTGACTCGGCGGTCGATTTCATCCGGGTCGGACATCCATTCGACGAGTTCCGCAGGCGTCGGCAGATAGCTCAACAGATGAGCAAATATCTTCTGCGGCGCTTCCACGAAGAAGCGGTTGGTGACGCCTTCCGGCTGGTAGAGCGAGACGGCCAGCGCCTTTGCTTCAGCCTTGCGGCGCAGTTCCTTCGACGGGTTCCAGTAGGGCATCCGGGCATCGAGCGGATTGAGCACGATGTCGCCGCGGCGCTGGTTGTAGAACTGCTTCACGAACTCGCAAGCCGGGTCGTAGACGATAGCCGCGTCGCCGCGCGCATCAACTTGGTAGAGCAATTGGCGGATGATGCTCGATTTGCCAGTTCCAGTGTCGCCGACAATCAGGAAGTGTTTGTTTTCGGCGTTGCGCGGGATGCGCAGCGGTTCCTTGAAATCGTTGGTCGTGACGCCGATTCCGTCGCCGGCGACGGCCTTGGTGAACTCTTTGGCGCTGACAAGAATCGGTCCCTTGAGGCGCCGCCCATAGCGCAGCATCCGGGTCCGCGTAATGTCCTTGCGAATCGAAAACGGGAGCTGCAGAAGGAACGCAATCAGTCCATAAAGGAACTGCATTTTGAAGAGATCGAGCAAGGAAAGGTCGCCGTAGATCCAGTGCGCGAGCCACGCATGAAGCGCCTTGTTCTGGTAACTGCGCATCGGCTCACGGGCAAGGTAGTAGGTGCCGTGTTGGGCAGCTTCGGGAGTCAGTGACATTGACAGCGGCTTTCCTTCGGCTTGCGGCGTAGAGCCTGGCTGAACGTCGGCATCAAGGGCAGTCCGGCTCTGCGATTCGCCGTCGGTGACGATGAGCATCTGGTATTGGCTGGCCGGGCGGGTAAGGCCGGCCGTCTCGCTACGCAGATAGTACGGCAGGTAGTAGCGTTGAAGCGGCGTGAGACCAAACTGAAAGCGAACCCAAACGAAGAAGCCCGCCGCAACCAGCGCCATAAAGAACGCGCCGAGCGTATAGATATGACCGCGTGGCGGCCATATCAGAGATTCTTTTCGCCCCCACTGTTGAACGGCTGGCATGGCTATTTCTCCTGTTTCTGACTGCGCCGGGAGAGAAGTTCCTGCGCCTTCGCAGCCTTGGTTGTCTGGACCTGGCGGAAGAGAAGATCGACCTGCTCGGCGGGCAAATTCGAGCCGCGCAGCAGCGGCTCAAGCGTTCCCATCAGGAGCATCTGAATGCCGACCAGCTCGGTGAAGATGTGCAGATCCATCTCCGATTTCCGCCCCTCTGTTTCGGCACGGAGTAGTACATCCCGCGCCCACTCGCGGAGGTTCTGGCCATTGGCTTCCGCACGCTTCAGCAACGCCAGTTCTTCTGCCCGAGTGAAACGAGTCGCGATGCTCTGTGTGCGAGATTCCCGGCCTTTGGCCGGCATCAGACGGCTGTCGATCTGCAATGTTTGTGCTGGCATTTGTTCGTCTCCTTTCCGCGCTCGCACCCACGGTTGCAAATGGAACCGCTGAAAATGCGCTTTGCGCGTAAGTTGTGGTTTCTCTGCACGTTTCCAAATGGAACCGGAACGGTTCCAAACGCAACCCTTTCAGGGGTGGATTGTCGAGATAAACCCGGTGCGGAGCACCGAACGGGTATTACACCGCTCCATCCCTGCTGCGCGGGCGCGAATCATGGCCGGCCTCGGCAGGCTTGACAGGCTTCGCAGCACCATTGGCAGGCTGGGCACCGTCGCCATCACGCCCGAAACGGCGGATACGAAGGCTGCGCGGAGCGCGGGCGGCTTCAGGGGTACGCAAGAAGTCCTGAAAGTCGCGGTCTTTCGCAAAGACGTAGGCAAGCGCCTTGTCCACCACATCGTCGGCGGGTGCGTGGAGGAAGGCGGCGTACTGATCGATCTGCCCGGCTGTCGTATCTTCGAGGCGGATCATGGCGGTGACATGGTTGGTCTGAACGAACTCAAGCAGCGGCATAACGAGTCTCCTTTGCGGGTGGAATTAAGTGGGTTGAATCGCCGTCCATCTCGTGCAGAGCAGAGCTGAGAATCTCGACGGCATAAGCGCGTGCATTGGCAAGTGAAAGCTCGAAGCGATGGCGGACTTCGAGCATGGTGAGAACATCCGCGATGGGAGCGCCATCGTCGAGCCAAAGGCGAGCCGATGCGGTGTCCACAAGGCGACGCGCGAAGCCGGCGCCGCCGGGGTGTTGAGCCGCGAGTTCGCGGGTCAATTTGGCCGGGTCAATGCCGGCCCGTAGGGCGGCGAGAACCTGGGCAGATTCATCGCTCGACAAGGCGGCTTTGCGCATGGTCTTCAGCATGGCTTTGCCTCCGCCGATGACCGCTCGTCGGCCCGGTAGACGTACTCCATCTGGAACTGCTGGGAGCGGCGATCGTAGTCGTCCAGCCGCAGCACCTCGCGGACGAAGCGGCGGCCGGGCTGCCGCTCGATATGGACGACATAATCGACCGCCTCGCCGATCTCGGCTTCTACATCCTCGTAGGTTGCCTGCGCGTGGGCGCGGAGAACGAGGTTGGCGAAGCGGCGCACCGCCTTCGCCGCCGAGTTGGCGTGGATGGTTGCAAGCGAACCGGAGTGGCCGGTGTTGAAGGAGTCGAGCAGTGTTCGCGCCTCGGTGCCGCGAACCTCGCCAAGAATGATCCGGTCGGGGCGGCAGCGGAGGGATGTCTTGAGCAGGTCATCGAAGGTCACCGGCTGCTTGTAGGTGTCGGTCTGGCACTCGAAGGGAACAAGGTTCGGCTTGCGGATGAGAAGCTCCGCCGTGTCCTCGATGGTGACGATGCGCTCCTCGTCGGGAATCGCCTGGGCAAGCACATTGAGCAAGGTCGTCTTTCCGGTGCCAGTCCCGCCGCTGATGAGCAGCGTCTTGCCGCTGCGAACCAAGTCCTGCAGGAAGCCGGCAAGCTGCGCAGTCAGCGAGCCGTGAGCGATCAAGTCATCGACCGTGAAGTGGCGGCTGGTGAACTTGCGGATCGTCAACCCCGGAGCCGGCTTCACAGCCGGGGGAATGTAAGCGCAGAGACGGCTTCCATCGGGAAGTTGCGCATTGAGCAGCGGGTTGTCGTCGTCGAGCCGCTTGCCCAGGTTATTGGCGATGACTTCGAGGCCAGTGCGCAGGCTGCCGGAGTCGAAGACAACACCGGGCTGGGGTTCCATCCGGCCCGCGCGTTCGGCGTACCAGGTCGAGTTGGGATTGCCCATGATCTCGCTGACGTTCTCATCGAGCAGCAGCGGTTCGATAGGGCGCATAAATGGGAGGATCAATTCAAAGTTCATAACGGGCCTCGCAGCAATGGAAGCCCGGCGTCGCCGGGCTTCCGCAGGTGGAAAAGAAGAGGCCTTACGCGGCCTCTTCCTCGGTGTTGATCTCATCGTCCGCGGTCTCTTCCGGGGCGGCCTTCTCAGCGCGGTCGAGCTTCAGGATCGAAGCCACGCGAACTTCCCAAACCCGCTGTTTGGCGCCGGTCTTCTTGTCCACGCGCTCGCGGCTGCGCAATTCGCCGTCGATGGCCAGATGCGCGCCCTTGGTTAGCGTCTTCGCGTACTCGGCCAACTTGCCCCACACGATGCAGCGATGCCACTCGGTATGGCCCTTGTACTCGCCGCTCTTCTTGTCCTTGTACGAACTCTTGGTGGCAAGCGAGAGAACGGTGAAGCTGGCGTTGTTGGCGGTGTGGGTGCTGGCGTCTTGGCCGAGGAATCCGATGAGCGAGATGCGATTCTGATACATGGTGAGTCTCCTTGAGTTGAATTCCCGGCTTGGCCGGGTCACTCTCTGGCGAAGCCCAAGCGAGGAGCCCGACTCCCAAGCGCCAAGCCGCGCATTCTGGAGCAGGGGCCCAAACTCGCTTTGGGAGAGGAGTCCGGAAAGCAGAGCGGCGCAGTGCCGCCGGGCGTCGGATGAGGCCCGAAGCGTGTGACCGGACAAGCAAGGGGAGAAACGATGGAGCGAACGTTTCATGGGCAGCATCGACCATTGGTTTCCCGGCAAGCCTGCGGCCCGCCGCAGCCGGCGAAAGATTCTCGATGCCACCCGGACAAGGACACGGCCGGGCGTTGGGACATACCGCTTCATCGCTAGTGAGGAAGCATTGTGCCGTCCGCGAAGAAACGAAGGGCGTATCTGCCGCGATTTGTGGCCGCGTGTGGACATGGAAAGCCTCGTGTTTGGGGGGGTGGCTTCGGTTAGTCGAACGCCTGATCGGCCCGGAAACGGACGATGGTCAATCCGAGAGGATTGACGGCCAGTTCGTTGTTCTTTACCTGTTCACGGAAGACGTAGGTGACGCTGGCGGTCCATTGCTCCCGCTTGAGTTCGGAATGATCCGCCGGATTCGAGTAGACTTTCTCGAACTCAATGCGCGCCGAATAGGGCGACTGGCGAAGGTCATCGAGGATGACGTTCTTCACCTCGACATCGACGAATGGAAGCGAGCTGTCGCCCTGGTATTTGGCGATGATCCCGTCCTTGCGCTCCTGGTCGATCACGGCCCGCTGCACGTCGCCATTGAGAAAGTAGAGGGAGTTGGTCTGATCGCGCTCGATGGTGAACCTGTTGCGGCTGAAGTAAAGCTCCGCCCAGCGCGTCAGATAATACTTGTTCTCGGCCTCCTGCGGCCGGTACTGGAAGTTGCGGTAGTCGATCGCATCGGCGCGGCCAACGTCGTTGATGCGAACGATGAGCGGATGTACGCTGGCCAGCGCCATCTGACTGCGATAGACAAGCGCGCCGAGCAGGACCGCGATGCCGGCAAGCACAAGGATCGTAACCTTAAGATAGGTGTTCATGACGAGCGGATCGCCGTATTGTTCGAGATACCGCTCGGCGGCGCGGGCAATGTCGGGTGAAGTCATTGTCTGAGTTGTCATTGGATCGCCTCCACTGGGTCTATATGGCGTGGATGATTGCCGCGGTAATCAGTCCGCCCATGCTCATGCCATGGCCGCCTGTGTGGCCAGAGAAGAGCGTTGCGGTCATGGTCGGTATCTTCAGCAGAACGAAGCCGGCAACAATGCAGAGAATCAGAAGGCCGGGCATAACGTAAATGAGGTTGGAAGGACTGCCTACATTCATCGCGCCACTGGTCAGGTAGGAGATAAGCAGATGGCTCATGACGCTCATGGTTGCGGCGGCTACAACTTTGTAGAACTCGAAACCAATAAAGGCCCGGAGCCAGCCCCAGAAAAGAAAGTCTGTCTTGTCGAAGACCATCCATGGGATAAAGACCGGACCGAGCAGGCCTATGACCGTCGCGCCGATGGCGCCGTAGGCAATGATGACGCCGATCAACGCCGTCAAAATGCTGAGAACAATCTGAACCGTAAAGGTGCAAAGCAGCGTGTACGGCTCTGTAAAGGATGGCGACAACCCTCCGACCTGGCTCAACGCCGTGTGAATCGTCGTCTGAACCTCCTGGGTCGAGTCGCTACCGATCATGTCAACGAGGCTACTGGTGCCCCCGCTGACAAATCCCTTCAGCGAGTAGCCGATGCCTGGAATTGAGCTGTCATAATACTTCACGAAGCAATAGGCGAAGCTGATAAGCATAAAGAAGCTCATGAACCTGCCAACGTTGAAGCCTGGGCCGCCTTGCGCGGAAGCCAATGCCTCCTGCACTCCGAACCAAACAAGCATGATCGTGGCAAGCGCAATGACCATCCGCAGGCCGAGCGCGTCTATGGATGGAGCGGCGGTCGCCGTCAGGTTGTCGCAGCCGTTCTTGATGAGGATGAGAAAGTCCATTGCCGCCGCTCCCTTCCGTCAGTAGTGGAATGCCCACTGCGTACCTGAACTGGTCTGCTGTGGGGTAACTGTATTGAAGCTTTGCTGGTAGTTGTTGCCAGCCTGGAAGAGTGCCTTGAGGTTGTCCTGTTGCGTCTTCTGACCGATGAGCTGTTGTAGCGCCTGAGCCTGCAAGAGTTGGTTGGTCTCTTGCTGTGTTCGCAGCTCAATCAACAGCGCTTGATTGATCCGTTGAAGAGTTGCCATTTCGGTTTGTTGCGAGGAGTCGGTCGAGTGGCTGTCAGCTTCGAGTTGGGCGATGTCCGCCTCCCGTTGTGCAGCGTTCGCACGGATCGTTCCAATGGTCTGCAAGTTGCTGGCGTTGACAGCATCCGATAGATCGACCGTCGCACCTCGCGCGGCGATGGCTTGCTGGCCGTCAGAACTGAGTGAACTGTACCCACTGATCTGACTGGTTCGCGGGATGCTGGCCGTCTGGTTGGCGGTCCCGGCACTGTAGCCCGTCGATGCCGAATTCATCCAGAGCAACGAGTTGCCGTAGGTGTTCGTCGGAGTGGTCAACGTGACCCACTGCTGGCGCCCCAGATTGGTGTAGGAGGTGTAGAGTGTTTGCGGCAGCGATGCCATATGCTGCGCAAGGTTATAGGCCTCGATTACGTTCCTGGTTGTAGAGACCGCCGTTGTGTAAAGCTCTTCGGCCTGGGCGATCTGTTGAACCGCGTGAATTGCTTGCGTGGGATCGAAGACGATCCCGGAACCCAATTGGGCGTGCGCGGACGACACGAATCCTGCCGCCGCAACGAGTGCGAGCGTGAGGGAAATCTTCATTTGTTCCTCCGTGGGTTACTGCTTCATTCGTTCTGCTTGCAGCCGGTCCCAGGCGTCCTTCATCTTCCTGTTCTCGTCAACGCATTTCAGACTGAGCGTGGGCCGCATATTGAGATATTCAGCAGAACAGTCCTTAGCAAATTGCTGGTTGATCCGGTCGTACTCCTTCCGGAGAGCATCGACCTTTGCCTGATGGCTTTGGCATCCAGAAAGAGCCAGGATGAGAACGGCCGAAAGAGCGGAGAATCGGATCGTGCAGTACATAAATGACTCCTTCAAAACGTCTGTGGAATGGCGTGGTTCTCGTAGGCAGGCAGCAGCATATCCTGCGTGAAGTAAACCTTGACGCGATGTCCCTCGCGGATGGTGATCGTGGGCGGGATTTGCAGGAACTTATCGAGCACTGTCGTGGCGGACTGTGACAGACTCGACGAAGCTCCAGTGGCGAAGGCTTGGGAACCGCCGGTCGAGATCGCCCCGCCGCCCTGTTCGATCTCGCCCGCGCCCGAGATTACCCCCAGGGCAATCGAGGTTCCGAAGATCTGCAAGTAGTGGTTGTTGACCTTATCCTTAAAGCCTTCCTCGCCGATCTGGTCAAGGCCGTGGAACTGGTCCAAGTCCACGCTATAGCCATCGGGCATAATCAGCCTGTGAAAGACGACCGCCATGCGGCGCTGCTGGCCGAATCCAGTCGAGCCGATCTTTTTGGCTTCGCCCAGCACGATCGTTCCGTCAGGGATGAGCACGTGCTGGCGATCGTGCGAGTAGAGAGGATTCGAGACGAGCACTTTCACCGGCCCCGCGGCGTCTCCGTCAAGACGATTCATCAGAACGGTATCCAAGGTCGTTCCCTCGTAGATCACGTAAGGCTGTCCCGTGGCCGCATCGATGTTGACTTCCGCCCTATGCTGGGCGGTCGATTGTGTCTCTGAAGTTGTTGGGGGATCGCTTGCCGCGCGAGGCGCCATCAGGTTGCTCGCCGTGCGATCCTGCGCCGACTGATAGGAACTAGCGTTCGCTTGTGCGCCGGGTGCGCTCTCGCTCTCCGCCAAGGCAGCAGAGGTTGGTTGGCGAGGCGTCTCGTCCTGCGCGTTACTGTAAACAATGTTAGACGCAAACCGCGCCGCATAGGCAAGTTCTTTATCCTTTGCCGCGAGCTGCTGTTCTTCCTGTTGCGATGGGGTAAGCTGCGGCTGCATGTAGCTTGTCTGCTGCGCGCATGGCTGGCCCGGTACGCACGGGACTGACTGACCGTTCGGCCCGTAGTTAGCCGCCGCGGTCTGTTGCGCCAGTGTCGCATTGGCCAGGGCCGGATCCGCCGCCGTTTTCTGTTGCGCCGCCTGCTGCTGCGCGGCGGCAACCTGGTTTTTCAGGTCCTGCACATTGTTGTCGGTCGCATCCTGAATCGTGGGCTGCGGTGGCTCATGCGTTGACGCCGTCTTTTGCGCGGGCTTTTTGCCTGTACTGCTGAAGACGGCCGCCAGAATGACCAGCAATGCAGCGCCCAGGTAAAGCAGCGGTTTCAGGTTCTTCTGGAACACGCCCTTCGGCTCCTGCGCCGTGCGGCGCAATCCCGGCTCGACCGGCAATGCACTCGATGAATTTGCAATCGGTTCCGGCATCTCTCACCTCCTACCCCTTGCGCGAGAACTCCATCTTCTTCTTGCCCAGCTCGACGTACCCCGAGTCCATCACCTTGGGGATGATGTAGGTGCCGTTGTTGAGCTGATACGAGATCAGGTTCGGCTTGCCGTCGCGCATCTCGTACACGCTGAACTTCTCTGGCGCGTCGGTCTTGATGTAGGTGAATTTGTCGTCGTGGTAGATTGCCTGGATGTCGAAGGGTGCTTCGTTGGCATGGAACGAGTAATCGAACTTGAGCGAAAGCGGATAGGCGCTCTTGAACTCGTCGTTGATTTCTGTGATGTGCGATTGCACGGCTACGAGCGCCTGCTGCGACTGTTCGAGCTGCGCAGCCGGAACAAACTGCGGCGGCCCGCTTGAGCGCACGATGGAGGATTGATCCGCGGGCACAACAATCACTTTCAGGTCCGGCGTGTCTGTCGAACCGGAGACATCCGTAAGGGTGAACGAATAAATGTTGCCCTTGTCGGTAATCAGATTCAGGTTCGAGCTGATACCAGCCTTCGCCGGATGCACGAAACAGAAGTTGCCTACCACGTCCACAACCCAGAAGTCCTTGTCGCCCGTGGCGGCCTCCATGATCTTTTCGGTCGCCGGCAACTCGATCAGCGTCGTGTATTTCAACTTGGCGTGGATTGGAACGATGTCTTGTGAGTGATATTTCACAGTGCGCGCCGATGCTTCTTGCGCGGAAGCGCCAAGAGGAATGAGTGCCAGGGCCAGCCCGGCGATGAAGATCAATCTGCTGCTCATGCTGCTGCTCCTTTCAAACTGGTGGAGGTTGTAGTGATCGTGAGTGGCTGGAAGGGAAACTCCTCGGCGAGCCGGCTCAAGCCCTCGGCGATACCGTAGCGCGCGAAGTATTCGCGCTTTCGGAGGTTGTCCTTGGCATTGTTCGTCGCCATCCAGTGCGTGACTGAATCGACGTTCAGGTGAACCTTCTTGCTGGACTGCGCCTTGCGGACGAGCATCTGACCCGGCGGAACGAGACCGGCGATCAGGTCGAGTTCCGTATCGTTCAGGTGGAACGCCTCGGCGTAGACCGAGCGGTCCATCTCAGGGTTGGCGAGAAAGATCTTGGTCGGGCAGCTCTCGGAGACGATGTGCAGCATCCCCGATTCCTGCAACTCTTTGATCGATTGCGTGGCGAGGATCATCGCGGCGCGGTGCTTGCGCCAGGTCTTTTGCGCCTGCACGACGTAATTGCGGATGGTCTCATTCTTGATGAACAGCCACGCCTCGTCGAGCAGAAAGATTTTGAATGTCGCAAGTTTTACCGGATTGCAGATTTCGTTTGACGCCCGGTGGAGAACGTAAAAGAGCAGCGGCTCCAGCACTTCCGGCGCATCGCCCCAGCCGGCGAAGTTGAAGGTCTGGAACTCGCTGAATGAGAGCGTGTCCTCGCTATTGTCGAAGAGGAATCCATATTGGCCGGCGCGGGTCCAGCGATGCAGGCGGTCCTTCAACTCGCCGATGATGTTTGAGAAGTTCGAGACGGTGCGTTGCCCCGGCTCCAGCATGTAGATGCGCTCGATCGCATCCCACAGCTTGATCTCTTCCTTGAAGTCGATCCGGTACCGCTGTCCGTTGCCCTCGATCAGCACGCGGAAGAAACTGAAAAGAAATTGCATGTTCTCCTTGGTCTGCGCCAGCGAGAACGGATTGATCGTGAAGTCGCGCGCCTCCTGGCCGACATTCAGATAGCTGCCGCCAAAGATCGTTGTCAGCGACTCGAAGCTGCCGCCGATGTCGAAGATGAAGGTCAGCGGCTTGTACTTCTGCGCATTCTGCAGAAGGAAATTGCAAAAGTACGATTTGCCCGAGCCGGTCATGCCGAGAATCAACGTGTGCGCCACTTCGCCGCAGTGGAGATTCAGAAAGTAGGGCGTCGAGTTGTCGGTCTCCAGCACTGCGAGGTACTCGGCATTGAGGTAGGAATTGACCTTCTCGCCGGGCAGGATCGTGAACAGGAAGCTCAGATCGGCGTAATTCGTGTTGAGCAGGAGCATTCGCCGCAGGTTGAAGGCGTAGGCGCCGGGCACGGTGGCGAAGTAGGCGTTTAGCTGGTTATACGTCTCAACGAACAAGCTACCGTCGGCGTTGGTGAAAACGCTAGCGAACTCGGCAATGCGCTCATCGAGCGCAATGCGGTCTCCGCCGTAGAGCACGATGGTCAGCGAGAACTCGCCGAGAGACTGTCCCTCGCCCAGCTCGCGGAGACAGTCGCCCAGATTCTCGATGTCTGCCTGTTTCGATTCGTCCACGAGCACGTCGCGCGGATTCACCTGCTCGGTGCTGGTGCCCAACTGCGATACGAAGCCGGTCTTCGAGATATTGAAGTGGCGGCGGCGCTTGTTCACTTCCTTCCGCGCTTTCTCCACGCTCAATGGCGTCCACTCAGTGACGGCATAAAAGTTCGCCGGAACCTTGAGCAGTTCATCGAGCACAAGAGGCCGCGTTTCGCCGATGGCCTCTTTCATTGTCAGAATGCGGACGAAATGGTCCCCGACACGGAGATGATCGCGCTCGGCCTCGATGTCGGAGTTGACCACCTGGTAATCGAGAAACTGCGTGTGCTTCGGACTCCCAGCAATCCGCCACTCGTCGCAATTGAGCAAGCGCCGGAAGAACCGGAACTGTCCCTGCTGGTCTAGCACATCGATGCGCACGAAATCTCCGAGCTGCCGTATGAATCCCTGCACGTGGCTTTCGAGCCGTGCGAGATCGCGCTCGATTTGCGCGCGCAGAAGGGTCTTCATGCGGCTATTCGTGAATTGGGTCTTTAGCTCGTTCACGGCTCCGGCCGGGTCGCGGAAGAGCTGTCCAAGCGCAGCGCGAATGCCGGTCTTCGACCGCGAGCCTTCGATCAGGATGCAGTAGTAGATCTCGATCTGATAGAGGCTGTCGGCTTTTGCATCGAAGAATCGCCGCCGGTAGTCAACGGCCTCCTGGACGACGGGGCTGTCGTATTCCGCGAAGGGAATCTCCGGCCGGTTCGACTTGAAGAGATATTGATAGACGTGAAAGCCAGGCCCGAAGGCTTTTAGCGCAGCTTCGAGCCGCTTGACGGCATACTCCTGCCCGGCGTAGTCGAGGCTCTCGTAATCGACGCCGGTCACGCTCAAAACCATGCCCGGGTCGCCGCTCTTGGTCAGAAACGCCGTTTCGTTCCAGAAACCGTACAGGTTGATGTGGTCCGAGAGCGCGGCGGCCTCCTTCCACGGCTTGATGACCTTATCGAGTCGCAGCATCAGATGACCTCCACACGGGGCGTGCTCTGTTTCGCCGCGTCGTAGCGGCTCTTGTAGCGTTCCGACTTCGCCAGAATGCGCAAAAACGCGGGATCGCTTGCCGTCACCCAATGGCCGAAGGCGAAGCCGCCGACGAAGACGGCCGCGCCGGCCAGCAGGCTGTTGAAGAGGTTGAAGGCTCCCACGGCGCCGACGCAGACGAAGTAGAACAGCGTCCGCTCAACGCCTAGGTACGTGAGGGGCTTGTGCAGGCTCTTGTAGACCCGGTTCCTGCGCCGGCTATTGGTGTGTGTCTGCATCGTGCCCCTCACACTCAAGCGGTTGAATGACGGCCAAAGCAAGGAGGACGGTGGTCAGATGCCCCACAGCCAATTCAGGATGTTGACGGCCATCACGGCAATGCCGGTTCCGGCCGCCACGCCGGCCAGTGTCTTCTTCGCGCCGGGCTCGCCGTGCGCGAACTGGTAGCCGCCGATCACGATGGCGATCAGGCTTGCGACCTTAGCGATGGTCCCAGTGAAGAGGTTTTGCAGCGAGGCGAGGCCGCTATCGAAGGGTGAGCTGCTCTGGGCGGCGGCCAGAGCAGGGAAAACGATAAGCACGGTGGTGAGGCTAAGGCGTGTGCAAAGCCGGCGCAACGATTGCCGGCGGGCAATCACGCGCCGAACGGTGGGCAAAAGCAGGATATTCATTGGCACCTCCGACGGATCATTTCCGCCGTCATGTGCCGAAAGGTAGCCCACACTGTTTTGCCTGTCCAAGACTTTGTATCTATGCCGCCATAGTTTCTGTCTATGGCAGGCGTCGGCGCTAGGCGAGAAGCCGCAACTGAACCTGTTCGCACGGATGCGGTAAAGGATGCTTTCTAGCGACTGGTCGCGACTGCATCTGACGAGCAAACTGGACAACAAATGGCAGGGCCATGTGGTCGGCTCCAGTGTGATGAACAAAGGCGGAATCTATCGTCCAGTGAACGCCCGCGATCGGTCTTGTCGTTAGATCGGGATCGAGCGCAATGCCTTGATCGACCAGGGCCACTCCGTGCTCGGCGCGAACCATCCATTGAATATCCGCGGGAGTGGCCGCGACGCATTTGATCTCAGGATGAATTCGGACCTCTGCTAGGAACTCAAACAAGCGTCGATGAGCCGCTGGATGTAATTCTGGATCGCGAGAGATATTCAACCTAGCGGAGAGATCCTCTGTTGTGACCTCATGCTTGCGCGCCAGCGGATCGTCGGCACGCATGCAGGCCACAAGAGAACTGTGTTCAATATGTTGAACAATCCAGTCGCGTCCTTCAATCGGCAGTGTCAGTAGTGCTCCGTCAAGACCGCCTCGTTCCAATTTCCGGAGCATGTGCGCCGGACTACCTCCTGAAAGGTGGACGATGCAGCCTGGGAAGCACTCGTGGTATGAATCGCGAAGATGTTGGAGTAGAGCAGGATTGATGAAGGATGAGATTCCGAGTCTCAACGGAGGAATCTCGCCCCGATGCACTGCCTGAGCCAATGTCACGACTTCGGAACGGCGCTGAATGGCCTCCTTAGCGTAGGCAACAATCATCTGACCTGAGGGCGTTACGTTCACGCCGTCGCGGGTTCTCGTGAAGATTGAGAAACCGATCTCGTCTTCGATGTCCTTAATCTGTTTGCTCAGCGACGGCTGAGCCACGTGGAGGCGTTCCGCAGCTCGCGTGATGTTGCCTTCTTCCGCAACCGCTGCGATGTACTTCAGGTGGCGAAACTCAATGAGATCGTACAAGGCCTGGGGGCTCCTCCTGCTTAACTGACTGAGTGAACCGAGGCGACAAGTCGTTCAACCTTTCGGAAGTGAATCTTTTTTAGCTTTCCCTGTGGAAATCTCTGTGTCAATAGGGCACTTTTTGGTGACCTTCCAAGCGGCAGCGGCGCTCGTGGGAACGAATGGTTGACCGGGTTGGCGCGGGCGTAGTTGTAGCGGTGCAGCGAGGCCGGGTCGTAGATGCTGCCCTGGTAGGGATCGCGCGTCATGAAGCGGCCGGTGGCCGGGTTGTACCAGCGCGCGCGCAGGTAGTAGAGGCCGAGATCGGAGTCGAAGCGCTCGCCGCGGTAGAGATAGGCATTCGGCGTGGAGCCGGTTTGGGCGATCAGGTTGCCGAAAGCGTCGTACTCGTACGCGTCGGTGACGGCTCCGGCGGCATTGGTGAGCATGCGCACCGTGCCCCGGCCGTCGTAGACGTAGAAGCTGGGCCGAGCATCGCCAGCCGCCCGTCCATGTGATTTTCCGGGCTCGGTTTACTTATCGCTTTGGCTTAAAGGTGACAATGATGATCGCGGAATAGTCGTGCTGGTCAATTACGGAGGAGACCTGTCCCCAACGGAAATCGTACGGAGGATCGCCGAGTTGTCGCCGAAGCAACCCGTCGTGAAATTCCTTTATTTCGTTTTCGACCTCTCTCGACCAACCAGATACGCCAGCGGCGCGGGTCTCGTCTTTAACTAACTTGATCCTGGCCTGCTGAATCTCGCCGCCGGGTGCAAATCCAATAACGACTCCAGCTGCTCGCCCCGAGTCCCCTGGCCTCCAGATCTCATACCAGTTTCTGGTTTCTGTTTTCCTCACTCGAGCTGCCGATTCGCCCAGCGCCAACTCGATGAACTCCTTCTCCGTTAGAGTAGGTCCCACCGACTCTATTCCAAGAAGAAGGTTGCCGGTATTGGGATCAATAATCATGGCACGAATGGGATACAGTAGACTGCGCACAGGCCGGACTGATTTGGAATATAGAACTGCGTCCACCCGCCCGCACCATCGTTGGCCAATGCATCCGAAACAGCAGCGTTCGTCGTCTCTATAACTTGATACACGGTCACACCTTGGCGCGGCGCATAGTTTGGATTCGGATTTATCTGGAGCCCCTCGTTGTACTCATTAAGAGTTCCGCCGCTCGATTGGAATTGATCAAGCGAGGTGAAGTAGCTGCCCTCTCCCGGAGAACCTTGCACCAGCTGCGTGCCCGGTTGCAATGTTGTGTTGCTCCATGCATCTGTATTATACCCGGCTGATGTCTGGGCGTTTGCAGCTTGCTCGGCAAGCCCCCCGGCTTCCATCGATCCAGCCTCGCCCATTGGAATACCTAACGACCCCTCCCCCTCGGTCAGCAATCGCCAGCCCGCCCCCTGCTCGGCGCCGAACATCCAGTCCCCAACGGCCCCGAGCGCGGGGCCGGCAAACACGTTCAGGGCGAGCAGCGCCGTATTGGCCGCCCACGCGGTGACGAATTGCGTTGTGGTGATCTTTGCGGCGCAACTCTTGAAGAGCGGGGTGAACTGATCCACCTGC
>Ga0326728_10008461_pt1 | contig 25561 bp, 23 predicted proteins | sample MB3enrmetagenome_FD_207602 | JGI IMG/M metagenome (GOLD analysis project Ga0326728, IMG submission 207602) | Lab enriched peat soil microbial communities from McLean, Ithaca, NY, United States - MB31MN | ecosystem: Environmental > Terrestrial > Soil > Wetlands > Peat | place: USA: New York... | reverse complement strand
CCCTCGCGACCCCCGAACGCTGCCTCCGAGAATTCGACACGGAGATAGCGGAGATCACGGAGGGCACAGAGGAGGAAGTAGAGGGGGGAATAAAAATAGCGAATTGGGGATTCGATTGATATCCCTTCTTCACCCCGTTCCTGATCTCCCTCCGCTATCCCCGCTATCTCCGTGATCTCCGTGTCCGTACTTTCGTTCTGCAGTATAGCACGTTATTTAGCCGCGCTTCGCGTATTTTTTCATGTCGAAGTAGACGGCGGCGATGATGATGAAACCCTTGACGAGGAGCTGGTAGTAGGAGTCCACGCCCAAGTAGGTCATGCCGTAGTTGATGATGCCGAGGGTGAGGACTCCGATGATCATGCCGCTCATCGTGCCGACACCGCCCGTCTGGGAGACGCCGCCGACTGTGACCGCGGCGATCGCGTCGAGCTCCATGCCGTTCGCAGTCAGCGCGTTGGCCAGTCCTAGCCTGCCCGCGAGGAGGCAGCCGGCGATGCCGTACAATAGGCCGGCGTAGGTGTAGACCGCGACCGTCTCGCGCTTGACGTTGATGCCCGAGACCCTGGCGGCCATCGCGTTGCCGCCTATCGCGTAGAAATTGGTGCCCCGCTTCGTGTGCCGTAGAAGGACCCATATTACGAAGCAGGCGATCGCCACGTAGATGGCGAGGTTAGGTATCGGCCCGATCGACCCTTGCGCTATCGCCTTGTAGTTGTCTTTGAGGTCGCCGACGACCGCCGCCTTCGTGTAGATGAGCTGCGCTCCGCGGGCAATGGACATGGTCCCCAGGGTCGCGATGAAGGGCGGGAGCTTGCCGAAGGCTATCAGCACCCCGTTGAAGAGTCCGAAGATGCCTCCCGTCACTATGCCCGCCACGAAGGGAAGCCAGAGGGGGAAATCCTTGCCAGCGTAGAGTGCCGCCGTATAGTCGGGCGACTGGGCGAAGCTCGCCGCCACGCTCGCCACGAGGCAGACGACATAGCCTATCGAGAGGTCGATGCCCCAGGTGATGATGATCATGCCGACGCCGAGGGCGGCGAAAGCGCGTACTGACTCGGCGATCATCAGGTTGCGCACCGAGGGCCACTCGAAGGACCTGCCCCCAGTCAGGAGCCCCAGGAAAATCGCGAGAGAGACGAAGGTCACCAGTGTCGTGTTTTTGCTTATGAACGGGCCGATGCCTTTCTTCGGCGCGAGGGAATTTTCTGCGGCCATAGCTGACTCTCCTTGCTAGTTTTCGAACTGCGCCGCGAGGCGCATGACGCTCTCTTGCGTGGCTTCTGCTTTGTCGAGCGTGCCCGTATGACGGCCGGCGCAGAGCACCATCACGCGGTGCGACATGCCGATGAGCTCGGGCATCTCCGAGGAGACCATGATGACCGACTTGCCGTTCGCCACGAGCTCGGCCATGATCGAGTAGATCTCGTACTTCGCGCCGACGTCGATGCCCCTTGTCGGCTAGTCCATGATGAGTATGTCGGGCAGGGTCATGAGCCAGCGGCTGACGAGGACTTTCTGCTGATTGCCCCCCGACAGGTTCTGTATCTGCGTGGCCATCGTCGGCGTCTTGGTCCTGAGCGCCTCGTTGAGCTTCTTTGTCTCGGCCTCGATCTTGCGGTGCTTGAGGAAGCGCAGGGCGTTGCGGTAGTTGCCCAGGGACGCGATCGCGGTGTTGGCCGTTATGGACATGAGCGGGAAGATGCCCGAGCCGCGGCGGTCCTCGGTGATGAGGCCTATGCCCTTGTGTATCGCGTCCCGCGGCGAGCGCACCTCGACCTTATTGCCGTCGATGAATATCTCGCCCGAGCCGATCTTGCGCAGGCCGAATATGGACTCTACAAGTTCGGTGCGTTGCGCCCCGACGAGGCCTCCTATGCCCAGGATCTCGCCGCGGCGGAGAACGAAGCTCACGTCCTTGAAGGAACGCGGGTTCGCCGAAGTGAGGTTTTTGACCTCGAGCCTGACTTCCCCGATCGCCGACTCGACGGGGGGAAAGCGGCTTGTATTGTCGCGTCCGACCATCAGCTTGATGAGCTTGTCCTCGTCGATCTCGGCGATCGGGTAGTTGCCGATCATCTTGCCGTCGCGCATGATCGAGACCTCGTCGGCTATCTCGAATATCTCGCTCATCCTATGAGATATATAAATGACCGCCACGCCTTTCGAGGCGAGGGCCCTGATGATCTTGAACAAGTGTGCGGTCTCCGTCTCGGTGAGCGACGACGAAGGCTCGTCCATCACGACAACCGAGGCGTCGTAGGAGACCGCCTTGGCGATTTCGCAGGATTGCTGCTTGGATATCGAGAGGGCGACCATGCGCTCGGACGGATCGATCTCCATGTCGAGGCTCTTAAGCAGAGCGACCGTATCCTCGTGCATCTTCTTATGGTTGAGGAAGCCCATTGGCCCTATCTTGATAAGAGGCTCGCGGCCGAGCCAGATGTTTTCGCGCACCGAACGCTGCGGCACGTTGGAAAGCTCTTGGTGGATCATGGAGACGCCCGCCTCGAGCGCGTCCTTGGCGCTGTGGAAATTCACCTTGTTGCCCCTGAGCCGCACATCGCCTGAGTCCTCGCGGTAGATGCCGAAAAGGCACTTCATCAGCGTCGACTTGCCCGCCCCGTTTTCGCCCATGAGGGCATGCACCTTGCCGGGACGTACTCGAAGGGTCACGTCGTCGAGGGCGCGCACACCGGGGAAAGACTTGGAAATGCCGATCATCTCGAGGACGTATTCGGTCCCTTCATCAGACATCAAAACCCTCCGGGTAGGAAGAATAAGAGAAAGGCAACCACGGAGCGCAGTCTAGCGGAGCGTTAGGCACGGAGAGGGAACACAGAGATCACGGAGGGGAAGGAGAAAAGGGAGGGAAGAGCGAGGATGCAGGCCCGGAAGCCCTCGTCCCCTTACCCCCTCCTATCCTCTTCTCCGTGCTCTCCCTCTTCCTCCGTGTCTCCGTGGTTCCTCTATGCTTTTCGCCTATAACCTTACTTGGTTACGAAAGACTTGTAGTTGTCCTTCGTTACGGCCTTGAAGGGGACGAGATAGCACTGGCCGATGACCGACGCATCGTTCGCGGGAGCCTCGTCGCCGACTTTGGTCTCGGGCTTCAGGCCCCAGGCAACGAATCCGGGCTTGTATTTGCCCTGCGCAAGCGCGAGGGCGAGCTCGAAGGCCGTGGAGGACTGTCCGACCGCGTCCTGGAGGACCGTGGCATAGAGTTTGTTCTGGTCCATCGACTTGAGGGCGACCTGGGTGGCGTCGACGCCGATGACCGGTACCTTGAGGATGGTGCCATCCGCGGCGTCGGCCTTGGTGTACTTGGCAGTGAGGAGAGACTCGACCGCGCCGAGGGCCATGCCGTCGTTGTTGGCGATGACGATGTTGAACTTGCCGTCGTAGGCCGCTATCCAGGCATCCATCTTCTGCTGAGCCTCGTCCGGCTTCCAGTTCGCGGTGTCCTGGGCGATTACGTTGACCTTGTATCCCTTCGCCTTGAGGCCGCCGAGCACGGCGTCGGTGCGGTATTTCTGGGCGGGGTGGCCGAGCTGGCCGAGGAGGAGGAGCGCGTTGATCGTCTTGCCCGCGGCGAGCTTGCCGGGGTTCTTCTGGAAGTACTTGTCGATGATGTCGGCCTGAATCGATCCGGCGACGGTCTCGGGGCTGGAGGCGAGGAAGAAATTCTTCCCGACCTTGAGTGCCGCGACCGAGGGCTGGATGTTGGAGAAGGCGGCGCCGCCTCCTACAGCCTGGATCGCCTTAGCCATCTGCTCGGTTGCCTCGGTCTGATTCGGGACGATGACGAAGTACTTAACGCCCTGAGTGAGGAGAGTGTTGAGCTGATCGAGCTGGGTAGCCTGATCGGAGCGTGAGTCGAGGAGCTTGAGATCCACGCCGGCCTTGTCCGCGAGGACCTTGAGGTTGGCTGCGTAGTCTGCTACGAATTGCTCATCCAAGTTGCGGATGAGGGCGCCGATCACGGGCTTGGGCGCCGCAAAGGCGCTTCCCGCGACGACGGCAAGGACGAGGGCGAAGACGATAAATTTCTTCATGAACGCTCTCCTCTTGCGAGCGCTCATTGCGCTCGCGTACAAAAACGGTGATAGGCCGATCGCTATGCGGTCGGCTCAGTTAAAGGGAGCGTACGCCCTGTCTTGAAAAACCGGCAATCGAGGATTCAGCACTCGGTGTGCGTTTTTCAGCACTTGCCCCTTAGTGGAGTCAGAGACCAATAGTTCGAGCTTACATTCTTTGTAATCGTTTACATTTCCGCTCTTGACAGCCGAAGGAAACCATGTAAACGATTACATAGATACTAAGGAGGCATTCTATGCTGATCGGAATCGCGCCCTGCATTTCACCGGAACTTCTGGCCGCCCTTGCGAAAATGGGCCACGGTGACGAGATAGTCCTCGCCGACGCCTTTTTTCCCGGAGACAGCTTTAATGCGCGCGTGATCCGCGCCGACGGCATAAGGATCCCCGAGCTTCTCGACGGAATACTCGCGCTCGTCAATTTGGATGCCTATGTCGATACGCCCGCCATCATGATGCAGCCTACCCCTGGCGATAAGCTCGATCTTTCAGTCGAGAACGCCTATCGAGCCGCGATAGACCGGCATTGGCCGAAGACTCCGGCGATCGGGCGGATGGAGCGCTTCGCGTTCTACGAACGCGCCAAGAAAGCCTTCGCCGTCGTCATGACGGGCGAGACGGCGACCTATGGGAATATCATCCTCAAGAAGGGCGTGATTCCCCTCTCAAAATGATGCTCGAGCTTTCCCGTTTAGCTTTTCGCCGCTGCGATGGCGGCCAACACAGCGAGCAGGCCCGAGGCCGGGTCGGCGGAGAAGACATACTCTTTGTCTTCTCCCGCGCGCTTCACGGAGAAATGGGGGAAGGCCGGTCCCATAAGGCGTGCGAAGAGGCCGCGCTTTGCGGCGACCTCGGCTACAAGTTCGTCGCGAGGAATGACGATGTCCACAGGTTTTTCGTGATCCGCCGAGGACTTGCTCGTTTTTTTGAACAAACTGAGCAGCCAGTTATCGCTGGGCATGTGCTTGAATCGGAAGGATTTGTCCGTGATGATCACGAGGCCCCAGATGCCCGGGCCGTCGCCTTTGAGCCATTCGCCGATGCTTCGCGCCTCGACTTTCTCCCCCGTCTCCTTCTCAAAGGCGTTCCAGAACTCGGTAGCTTCGTCGGCCATGCTCGCTCTCCTTCAAGGTCGAGTATATCTGAAGCACGGGGAGCCGCATAGCGTGAAAAGCAAGGAAAGGCCGACCACTAGCCTCGCCGAAGGCAACGCCACGATACGCGATGTAGCTACCGCCTCGGGGCTCTCGACGGCCACGGTCTCGCGCGTCCTCAGTGGGGCGGACTCGGTCTCGCCCGAAACCGCGCGGCGCGTCCTCGCCCAAGTCGACGCTCTCGGCTATACGATGAACCGAGTGGCGCGCAGCCTCAAGACGCGCTCGACCCACATGGTCGGCGTCATCGCCCCCGAACTCGCGAGCGACTTCTTCATGCTTCTGGCGGAGAGCATGGAAAACGCGCTGTCCGCCCACGGCTACAGCCTGATAGTCTGTTCCTCTCGCGAGAGCGAGGCGGCGGAGGGCGAGCGGCTGCGCCTGCTCGGCGAGCGGCTCGTCGACGGGGTCGTGGTCATTCCTTCGACCGGCTCCGGGGCCGCCCTCGTCCGGGCTCGATCTACCGCCCGTTCCTGCGCCCCCATCGTCCTTGTCGACCGCTTCGTAGCGGGGCTCGGGGCCGACTCGGTCCTCGTGGACAACGAGGGCGGCGCCTACGACGCGACGAAGGCCCTCGTCGCCGAAGGCCATCGCCGCATCGGCTTCGTAGGCGGCGATCTTTCGGTCTCCACCGCGCGTGAACGCTACGAGGGCTGGCGCCGCGCGATGCGCGAATCCGGCCTCGCCGAAGAGAGCCGCTTCGTGAGCTTCTCGGGCCTCCACGTCGACTCGGGCTACGAGGCGATGCGCACCATGCGCTCCTATGCCGACGCGCCCGACGCCTACTTCATAGTCAACGCCTACACGCATCTGGGCGCGACCAATTACCTCGTCTCCGAAGAGCCTCCCGCCAGGTCGGCCGCAGTCGCCTTCGCGGCCTTCGACGAGACGCCCTACGCCCCGCTCTTGCGCTTCTGCCGCTACTCGGTGTCCCAGCCGGTCGCGGAAATAGGCGAGCGGGCGGCCTCGATACTTCTCAAGCGGATGGAGGGCGGTCTCGGCACAAGGCCCGTCCACCAGAGGCTTAAGACTACGCTCCACCGTCACGATACGCATTTCGCGAAATTATAGGAGGTTATCATGGCTCAAGTATCCGACATGAAGGTTCTCCCGCCGACTATGAGGCTCAAGGGCGCTCTGCCTAAGATCGGCATCAGGCCGGCCATCGACGGCCGGCGCAACGGCGTGCGCGAGAGCCTCGAGGAGCCCACGATGGGCATGGCGAAGGCCGCCGCGAAACTGATTTCGGCTAACCTTCGTCACCCGAGCGGCCACGAGGTCGAGTGCGTCATCGCCGATTCCTGTATCGGCGGCGTCGCCGAAGCGGCCGCTTGCGCTGAAAAGTTCGCCCGCGAAGGCGTGGCGATCACCCTCACCGTCACTCCCTGCTGGTGCTACGGTTCCGAGACCATGGATATGGATCCTCTGACCATCAAGGCGGTCTGGGGTTTCAATGGCACCGACCGCCCCGGCGCGGTCTACCTCGCGGCCGTCCTCGCCGCGCATAGCCAGAAGGGCCTGCCCGCCTTCGGCATCTACGGCCGCGACGTGCAGGATCTCAAGGACACGGGGAACATTCCCGCTGACGTCTCCGAGAAGATCCTCCGCTTCGCCCGCGCAGGCCTCGCGGCCGCATGGATGCGCGGCAAGTCTTATCTCTCGATCGGCTCCGTCGCGATGGGCATAGCGGGCTCCACCGTCAACCCTGACTTCTTCCAGGATTACCTGGGCATGCGCAACGAGTCCGTCGACATGAGCGAACTCGTACGCCGCTTCGACGAGAAAATCTACTCCGAGGCCGAGTTCAAGCGCGCCCTCGAGTGGGTGAAGGCCAACTGCAAGGAAGGCCCAGATAACAATCCTCCCGAGGCCCAGCACTCGCGCGATCGCAAGGACAAGACCTGGGCCACGAGCGTGAAAATGGCCATGATCGTCCGCGATCTCATGGTCGGGAGCCCCGACCTCAAGCGCAAGGGACTTGTCGAGGAATCCCTCGGCCACAACGCCATTCTCGCCGGCTTCCAGGGACAGAGACAGTGGACCGACCACTTCCCCAACGGCGACTTCATGGAGACCATCCTCAACACGAGCTTCGACTGGAACGGCATCCGCGAGAGCTATGTCGTCGCCACCGAGAACGACGCCCTGAACGGCACGGCCATGCTCTTCGGCCACCTGCTCACGGGCACCGCGCAGATCTTTTCCGACGTGCGCACTTATTGGAGCCCCGAGGCAGTTCAGCGCGTCACCGGCTGGAAGCCCACGGGCGACGCGGCGGGCGGCTTCATCCATCTCATCAACTCAGGCGCGACCACGATGGACGGCACGGGCAAGGAGCGCAAGGACGGCAAGCCCGTGATGAAGCCCTACTGGGAGATCACCCCGCAGGAAGCCGGCGCCTGTCTCGAGGCCACGCAGTGGCGCTACGCTAGCTTGGGCTACTTCCGCGGCGGCGGCTACTCCTCCGACTTCCTCACCGAGGGTGGGATGCCTGTCACGATGATGCGCATCAACCTCGTGAAGGGTCTGGGGCCGACACTCCAGATCGCCGAGGGCGTAACCGCTTCCTTGCCGCTCGAGGTGAATGAGAAGCTCGATCTGCGCACCGACCCGACCTGGCCGACCACCTGGTTCGTCCCGAGGCTCACGGGCGAGGGGCCCTTCAAGGATGTCTATTCGGTCATGGCCAACTGGGGCGCCAACCACGGTGCCATCAGCTATGGGCACATCGGTGCGGATCTCATCAGCCTCGCGTCTATGCTCCGCATTCCCGTGTGCATGCACAACGTCGACGCGTCGAAGATTTTCAGGCCGAGCTACTGGAACGCGATGGGCATGGACAAGGAAGGTGCCGACTACAGAGCCTGCAAAGCGCTGGGGCCGCTTTACGGTCGACAGTAAGAGTTAATAACTATAGCGGCCCCAAGGAGCGCGCAGGGATGCGCGCTCCCGTTCGCGCGAGGGATTCCTCGTCCGAGAAGATATAGGAATCCTTTCCTATGGTTTCGCGTACGTGTAAACTCTATCTATGGCAAAGCCTAGCATCCTTTCGGCTCTTCGCTCCGGCCGCATTCTCGTAGCCGATGGCGCCTGGGGCACAGCACTCTACGCGAGGGGCTTGGCGAAGGGAGAATGTCCGGAGCTCTGGTGCCTGACTCATCCTGAGGAGGTCCGCATCGTTGCAGCGGACTATCTAGCCGCAGGGGCCGAGCTTGTAGGGACGAATAGCTTCGGTGCCAACCGCTTTAGGCTCGAGGGCTATGGCCTCGCCGACAGGGTAGCCGAGCTGAACGAGACCGCCGCCCGCCTCTCTCGAATGACTGTCGGGGATGCAGCCTCGGTTCTGGGCTCCATGGGGCCCTCGGGCCTCCGCTGGGGCGAAGCCTCGCCCGAGGATCTCGCGGGAGCCTTTGCCCTGCAGGCCCGCTCGCTCGCCGCCGGAGGTGTCGATGCCTTATGCGTAGAGACGATTATGGACGCCCGCGAGGCGGCGATTGCCGTCCACGCCGCGAAAGCGGCGACGGGTCTCGAGGCTATCTGCAGCTATTCCTTTGCTCTCGGGTCCGACGGGATCGCGCGGACGATCGCGGGGCAGAGCATGCAGGAAGCGGCTGCCGTGGCGCTCGACGCTGGCGCGGACATACTAGGCGCCAACTGCGGCCGGGGCTTCGATGAGATGCTTTTTGTCCTACATCAGCTTATCATCGCCGCGCGCGAAGTAGAGAGCGGCGCGCCGATCATGGTTTCGCCCAACGTTGGAGTGCCTGCCGCCGTCGGCGCCTATCCGGACACGCCATCGGCCATGGAAGCATTCGCGCGAGCCGCGATCGCCGAGGGCGCGGCGATAGTCGGCGGCTGCTGCGGAACGACCGCGGAGCATGTCCGCGCGATCAGGCGCGCAGTGGACGATGCCATTGACCGCGGCGCCGCGGAGGCGCTACTCTAGCTTCGCCGAGACGGGAGCACGGTCTACAATCGATCGCCCTGCCGCCGAAGCGTCAAGCACATCGGATTCCGAAGCGCCCGTCGGGCCCCGAGGAAGATGAGACCGGATCTCGACTACCCAATACGCACGGCCTTGCACGGCGCCACGGGCGTCCCGATGTGTCCTTTCGTTTTCGGAGGGATACTATGATTAATCCAGAAGAGGGCGAGGCCTCGTCGGCCGCCGTCCTCGAGCGACCTATCGCGCCCCTCGCGCCCGAAGGCAGTGTAAAGCCGGCCGCGTGGACGAAGAGCGTCATCGTCCAGGGCGAGATCGACCGCTACCTCGAAGGCGGAGCGGACTTTATCGACGATCGGCACATCGACACGATACTCTCCGACGGCCGGGGAGAGCCTTCGGTCGCCGAGGTTCGCGACATCATCGCCAAGTCGAAGTCGATCAAGACCCTCGAGCTCGAGGAAGTGGGCGCCCTCATGCGCGTGCGCGATCCGGAAGTCTTGAGCGAGATGAACGAGGCGGCCCTGGCCATCAAGAAACATGTCTACAACAATCGGATAGTCGTCTTCGCGCCCCTGTACCTCAGCAGCAAGTGCGTGAACTCCTGCGCCTACTGCGGCTTCCGGGCGGAGAACGAGGAGATGAAGCGGCGGCGCCTGACGCTCGATGAAGTGCGCCGCGAGGCCGAGTCTCTGACCCGGGACTTCGGCCACAAGCGCCTTGTCGTCGTGTTCGGCGAGCACCCAGATAGCGACGTGGACTACATGATCAGCGCCATCGACACGATCTACTCGGTGAAGACGAAGACGCGCGGAGGCGAAGCCAATATCCGCCGTGTAAACGTCAACGCCGCCCCCATGAGCATTGAGAAGCTCAGGCTCCTGCGCGAAGTGGGTATGGGCACCTTCCAGGTGTTCCAGGAAACATACGATCGCCGGGTCTATGCGCGCGTCCACCCGGCGCGGACCATCAAGGGAGACTTCCGCTGGCGGCTTTATTGTCATCACCGGGCCATGGACGCCGGCGTCGATGACGTGGGCATCGGGGCGCTCTTCGGTCTCGCTGACTGGCGCTTCGAGGTGCTCGGCCTGGTGAGTCACAGCCGCGAACTCGAGAAGCGCTACGGCGGCGTCGGCGCGCATACGATCAGCTTTCCTCGCCTCGAGCCGGCGTCGAACGCGCCTTGGCTCGCGGACAAGAGCCACTTCGTCCGCGACGAGGACTTCTTGAAGCTCATCACGGTGCTCCGCCTCGCCGTGCCCTACACGGGCCTCATCTGCACGGCGCGCGAGAGCGCTCCAATTCGCAACGAGGCTTTCAGGCGCGGGATCACGCAGGTGGACGCAAGCACGCGCATCGGCCTGGGCGCCTACAGCGAAGGCACGAGTGCCGAGCGCGACACGGGCACGGGCGATCAGGACATCGAGAATCAGCAGTTCATGCTCGGCGACGGTCGCAGCCTCGAGGAGCTTGTCGGCTACCTCGCGGACCAGGGCATCATCACGAGCTTCTGCACCGCGGGCTATCGCATCGGCCGCACCGGCGCGCGCATCATGCGCATGTTCCGCGACTGCACCGAGGGCAACTTCTGCAAGCTCAACGCCATCCTCACCTTCCGCGAGTGGGTGGACGACTTCGCGAGCCCCGCGGTGCGCGAAAAGTGCGAGCGTCTGATCGAGCATGAGTACGCCGAGGCTAAGGTCCAGCTGCCCGGCCTCATGCCGGGCTTCGAGCCGCTGTACCAGAAGACGCTGCACGGCTGCCGGGACCTCTTCGTGTAAGCTTTTTCGCCGGGAGGGGAGGGCGCACCCCCATCTTCCCCTTCTGGCTTTTTGGCTATGAAGACGGTATTCTGTGGCGAAACACGCGGGAGGAATCCATGGTCGAAAGCGAGCGTCGCTTCGGCTTCGTCGGCATTATCGTTTCGCACTCGGCTTCATGCGGCCAGGATATCCAGCGCATCCTCTCCGAGAGCCGCGACCTCATCCAAGGGCGCATGGGACTGCCGCATCTCAATGGCGACAGCATCTCGGTGATCACGCTCATCATACTCGCGACGCCCGAAGAACTCGGCGGCATGACCGGAAAGCTCGGAAGGCTCAAAGGCGTGTCCGTTAAATCAGGCCTTGCCCCCGCCTGAAAAGCGCGTCGGCCGTCGGCTTACCTTGCCCCCAATGAGACGTACTCCCGTTCCTCCGCTCCGGTGTATATCTGCCTTGGGCGCATGAGCTTCTGCTCGGGGTCCTCGAAGGCCTCGAGCCAGTGGGCGAGCCAGCCGCAGGTGCGCGGAACGGCGAACATGACGGTGAAGAGGCTGGCCGGTAGGTTCATCGCGCGATAGATGAGGCCCGAGTAGAAATCGACGTTCGGGTAGAGCTTGCGCGAGATGAAGTACTCGTCCTCGAGCGCTATGCGCTCGAGCTCGAGGGCCACGTCGACCAGGATGTTGCTGCCGGTGACGCGGAAGACTTCCTCGGCCGTCTTCTTGATGATGCGGCAGCGCGGGTCGTAGTTCTTGTAGACGCGGTGTCCGAAGCCCATGAGCCTGCACTCGCCCCTCTTCACGCGCTCGATGAAGGCGGGCACCTGGGCCGGCTCGCCGATCTGCTCGAGCTGTTTGAGCACCGCCTCGTTGGCCGCGCCGTGCAAGGGCCCGTAGAGTGCGGCGGCCGCGCCCGCCAGGGCGGAGTAGGGGTCGGCCTGGGCCGAGCCGATGACGCGCATCGCCGTCGTGCCGCAGTTCTGCTCGTGGTCGGCGTGGAGGACGAAGAGGATGTTGAGCGCCCGCTCGAGGACGGGGTTCGGCTCGTACTTCACTTCGGTCATCTTGAACATCATGTTCAGGAAGTTGCCGACGTAGGAGAGACTGTCGTCGGGGCGGTTGGCAGGCCAGCCCTGGTTGTGCCGGTAGGAGCAGGCGGCGATGGTCGGGACCTTGGCTATGATGCGCGCGATCTGCAGCCTGCGGTTCTCCGGGTCGGTCACGTCGCGGGAATCGGGGTACAGCGTGGCGAGGGAGGCGATAGAGCTGATGAAAACGCTCATCGGGTGCGCGTCGTAACGGAAGGTCTCGATGAGGTTCTGGATGTTCGTGTGGAGCATGGAATGATAGCGTATGTCCCGCTCCCATACGGCGAGCTGCGGGGCCGTGGGCAGCCTGCCGTTGATGATGAGGAAGGCCGTTTCGAGATAGTTCGCCTTGACCGCGAGGGACTCGATGGGATAGCCCCGGTAGCGGAGTATCCCTTTCTCGCCGTCCACGAAAGTGATGGAACTCCGCGTGGAGGCCGTGTTGGCGAAGCCGGGGTCGTAGGACAATAGGCCGAAGTCCCCATCGCCGGTCTTGATCTTGTGCAGGTCGGCCGCTTTGACGGTGCCGTCGCAGATGGGGAGCTCGTAGCTCGCTCCCGTCCGGTTGTCGATTACGGTGAGGCTGTCTTTGGGCATGATTCCCATCCTCCGGGTTAAGCTAGCTTTCGAGAGAGCGCGGCGGCCGCCTTGTCGATGAAGCCCTCGGTGCTTTCGTAGAGAACGGGCCTCGGTTCGACAAGCGCTACGAGGTCCTTCGTGACGAAGCCTTCCTCGATGAGCCTGAGGACCGATGCCTCGAGCTCATCGGCGAAGGCTACGACCTCCGGCGTTTCGTCGAGCTCGCCGCGTTTGCGGAGCGCACCCGACCAGGCGAAGATCGAGGCCACCGAGTTGGTGCTCGTCGGGTTGCCCTTGAGATGCTCGTAGTAGTGGCGCCTGACCGTCCCGTGGGCGGCCTCGTACTCGAAGGCGCCGCTCGGAGAGACGAGGACGGATGTCATCATGCCCAAGGACCCGAAGCCCGAGGCGATCATGTCCGAGAAGACGTCGCCGTCGTAGTTCGTGCAGCACCAGAGCACTCCGCCCGGGTGCTTCATGATCTGGGCGACCGCGTCGTCTATGAGCATGTAGCGATACGTAATGCCGGCGTCGTGCATCGCGCCGGCGTGCTGGGTCGCCTCGGCCGCAAAGATGTCCTTGAAACGCGCATGGTAGGTCTTGCTTATCGTATCCTTCGCGGCGAACCAGAGGTCGATTTTTTCCGAGAGGGCGTAGGCGAAGCAGGCCTTGGCGAAGGACTCGATGGACGCGTCCGTGTTGTGCATGCCCTGGATGACGCCGGACCCCGCGAACTCGTAGATCTTGATGCGCGTGGCTGCGGCCCCGCTTTTGGGCGTGAAGACGAGCTCGGCGAGACCGGCCTCGGCTACCCCGAAGTCTACTGCTTTGTAGAGATCGCCGTAGGCGTGCCTGCCGATCACGATGGGCTTCACCCAGGAGCGCACGGCGGGCTTGATGTTCTTCACGAGGATGGGCTTGCGAAAGACCGTGCCGTCGAGGATGCCGCGGAGCGTGCCGTTGGGCGAGGGCCAAGCTTTCTTGAGGCTGTATTCTCGCACGCGGTCTGCGTCGGGCGTGATCGTGGCGCACTTTACGCCGACGCCGAGGCGACTAATAGCCTTGGCGGCCGCCACCGTGACTGCGTCGTCCGTCCTGTCGCGTTCCTTCACGCCCAAGTCGTAGTACTCGAGCTTTACGTCGAGGTGGGGGAGGATGAGCTTGTCTTTGATGAGCTGCCAGATGATCCGGGTCATCTCGTCGCCGTCGAGCTCGACTATGGGAGTCTTAACCGTGATTTTCACTTATGCCTTCCTCCCCTTGTCCCTGGCCTTCGCTGCCGCCGCAAGAGCGCCGCCGGCAAGGGCTATCTCGCGCTGCCTCTCCGAGAGTTCGCAGCGGGCGAGGAACTCGAAGCCCTTCGTACCGTCGCGTACGAGCACTTCTTCGGCGCCCGAGGCGACCGCTGCGCGGAGGCCCTCTATCTCGAGCTCGTCGCCTTGGCCTATTTTATCGTAGTCTCCCTCGTCTGCGAAGACGAGGGGCAGGACGCCGAAGTTGACGAGGTTAGCCTTGTGCATGCGTTCGAAGCTTTTCGCGACGACTGCGCGCACGCCCAGGTATGCGGGGCAGATCGCCGCGTGTTCGCGCGAGGAGCCCTGGCCGTAGGATGCGCCAGCGACGATAACGTTGTGCGATCCTGAGTCGCGCGAGTCCGAGGCGCGCTTTGAGAAGCCGGGATCGACGGCCTCGAATACGTAGGCCGAGTAGGCCGCGATGTTGCTGCGGTACTTGAGCCTCGCGCCCGCGGGCATGATGTGGTCGGTCGTGATCTTGTCGCCCACCTTTATTGAGACCGTGCCTGCGAGCTTCTCGGGCACGGCGACCGCCACGGGAGGAGCGCCGATGTTCGGTCCGCGGACTATCTCGACCTTCTCGCGCTCGGGCGCGGATAGGGAGCGGACGATCATGCGGTCGTCGGTGAGGTAGGCATTCGGGAGTTTGAAGGCCGGCGGCTTTACGCCCAAGACCGCCTCGAGCTCGAAACCCGAGGCGATATGCCCGAGGAGGGCCGAAGCGATCGCGGTCTCGGGGCTCACAAGGTAGACCTTGGCGTCGGCAGTGCCCGAGCGACCCTCGAAGTTGCGGTTCGAGGAGCGCAGGGAGACTGAGCCGCTCGCGGGAGCCTGGCCGTTGCCTATGCAGAAGGAGCAGGAGGGTTCGACGATGCGCGCCCCTGCGGCGATGATGTCGGCGAGATAGCCGTCCTTATCTATATTAAGGAGCACTTGGCGCGAGCCAGGGGCGACCACGAGACTCACCTCCGGCGGCACCACGCGACCGCGGAGCATAAGAGCTACTGTGGCAAGGTCCTTATATGAAGAGTTCGTGCAGCTGCCTACGCAGACCTGGTCGACCTTCACGTCGGAGAGGCTCTTCACGCTGACGACGTTGCCCGGAGAATGAGGAGCCGCCGCCAAGGGTTCGATAGTAGAGAGATCGAGCTCGAACTCGAGTCCGTACTCGGCGTCGGGATCGGCCGACAGGCGAGTCCAATCGGACTCTCGGCCTTGGGCCTGAAGAAACTCGCGCGTCAGCTCGTCGCTCGGGAAGATCGAAGTGGTGACACCGCACTCGGCGCCCATGTTTGCGATCGTCGCGCGCTCGGGGACCGAGAGATTCGCGAGAGCGGGCCCCGCGTACTCGAAGATTCGGCCGACATTGCCCTTGGTGCCGAACTTGGCGAGCATGGTGAGCACGATGTCCTTGGCCGAAACCCAGGGACGGAGCTCTCCTTTGAGCGTTATGCGCACGACCTCGGGGCAGGGGAGGAAGAAGGGCGCGCCCCCCATGGCGAGGGCCACGTCGAGTCCGCCTGCGCCGATCGCGGCCATGCCGATGCCGCCGCCGGTGGGCGTATGGCTATCGGAACCGAGGAGCGTGGCGCCGGGCTTGCCGAAGCGCTCGAGGTGGACTTGGTGGCAGATTCCGTTGCCGGCCCGCGAGAGGGTGATGCCGAACTTCCGCGCTATCGAAAGAAGGTAGCGGTGGTCGTCAGCGTTCTCGAAGCCCATCTGTAGGGTGTTATGGTCGATGTAGCTTACCGAAAGGTCGGTGGCGAGCTCCGAGACGCCCATGGCCTCGAATTGAAGGTAGGCCATTGTCCCCGTCGCGTCTTGGGTGAGGGTCTGGTCGATGTGTATGCCGATCTCGGTACCGGCTTTCCACTCGCCCTCTACGAGGTGTGATTCGAGGATCTTTCGCGCGAGACTCTTGCCCATGCTCCCTCCATTTCTCTGATGCATAGTGTTAGCAAAAGAATGCATAAAAATGCAAGGCTCGCCGCACTATATGATGCTCCTCTGCGATTGATATATCAGTGCCGGCCTTCCCTGTTCTTCCGCCTCCACTCGCCGGCGATCTCCTCATGGAGGCTTGACAGTACGGTAAGCAAAACTATCATTCACCAAAACAGGAGGCCAACATGACGAGAAGAATAATTACCATCTTGCTAGTACTGCTAGCTTTTCCGGCAGGCTTGCTCGCCCAGACTCTGACTATCTACTGCGAAAACGATCCGCCCAGTCAGATCCTGAATTCGGACGGCAGTCTCAGCGGTTTTGCGGTGGATGTGGTGAGGGAGATCCAGAAGCGAGTCCACAATAACGATCCCCTCCAAATGGTACCTTGGGCCCGCGGTTACGATGCGATCCAGAACCGGCCCAACCTCCTGCTGTTTTCGATGAACCGAACGGCCGACCGCGACTCGCTTTTCCGATGGATTGGGCCGATTCTGGAGAGTCAATACGGCTTTTACGTCAAAGCTGATTCGAAGATCGTCATCGATTCCTTGGATGACGCAAAGAAACTCGGAAGTATTGGTGTCTACCGCGACGATGTCCGGGACCTATTCCTGACCAAGGCTGGCTTCACCAATCTGGACCGTGCCAATGACAACCGGACCAACATCAAGAAATTAATGGTCGGTCGGCTCGATTCCTTCGCAGGTTCGCCGCTCGGTCTCGCCGACGTATTGAAGGCCGCTGGTTTCCAGGCGACCGATGTCAAGTTGGCCTTCATTTTTCTGCGGACCCAGTCATTTATTGCCGCTTCTAAAACCATGCCGGCCGGTGTCGTCGAGGCATGGAACAATGCCTTGGCCGCTATGAAGGCCGATGGCAGCTTCGCGCCAATTCTCGCCAAGTACTATCCGGGCGTGCCGATGCCAGGACCGGTTATCACTACTTTCAAATGAACAGGCTTACGATGTTCGTGCGATGCTTTCACTGCCGGCCTTCCCTGTTTTTTCGCCTCCATTCGCCGGGCGACAGACCTTCGGCTCCTTTGAATGCCTCGTGAAAGCGTCCCAAGGCGCCGAAGCCGGACTCCTGGGCCACGCGGCCCAGGGTATAGCTGGTCCCGCCGAGAAGGCGCTTGGCCCACGCTATCCTGGCCCATACGATCTCGTCGTGGAGACTCCTGCCCAGGGCTCTGCGATAACGCGTCTCGAGCGAGCGCCGCGAGGCCGAGACGACGGGGAGGACGTCCGAAACGTCGATGCCCTCCTGCGCGTGCGCGCGTATGTAGGTGGCCGCGCGCGCGACGAGTTCGTCCTCGCAGGTGAAGATTCGAGTCGACTCTCGCTCGGCGACCTCGCGGGGCGGGACCGTGATGCGCGCGAACTCCGGCTGGCCTCCGAGAACGGAGTCGAGGACGACGGCCGCCCGGTATCCTATAGCTTCGCAGTCGAGCATGACGCTCGATAGGCTGGGCGACGAGAGTTCGCAGAGTATGTCTTCGTTGTCCACGCCGAGAATGGCGAGCTCTTCGGGCACCGCGATGCCGAGCTTGCCCGCGTACTCGGTCGCTCTGAGCCCCGTAGTGTCATTGCAGGCGAAAAGGGCGATGGGCGGCTCGAGTCCTGAGAAGAAGCCTACTAGTTCGGCATCTCCGTAGCCGCCGTTCGTTTGAGCTTTGTCCTCCCACCAGGCAAGGGGGCGCTCGAAGCAGGGCCAGAGAGCTCTGTCCCCCGGCGAGCTCGCGCTGTCGGCTATTGCTTTGAAGAAGCCCGAGCGCCTCTCTTCCGACCAACGCGTGCCGGATACGCCGAGAAAGGCGAAGCGCTGGAAGCCGCAGCCTGTGAGGTGGACGGCTGCCCGGTAGCCTGTTAGGAAGTCATCGTTCGTCACCGAGATGAAGTTGGGGCGGGCATAGGCTCCGGCAACGTCGACGACCGGCAGGCCGAGGCGGGATAGGCGATCCGCCGTCGTGTCGTCCTCTACGCGAGCTATGATCCCGTCGCCTTCCCAGCCTTCTATATCGGCGAGCGCACGAAACATCCAGCCGTAACCATAGAGCCGCCAGTCGGGCTTGCTTTTGGCGTAGCGCACGAGGCCTCGGGCTATGCCGTGTTCATAGAAGTCCGAGAGTTCCATGCAGAGGGCAATTTTGCGCATTACGGAATATATTATACGCAAATTGAGTATAGCGCAAAGATTGGGATGGGGCTAAGCTCTTCTTGTGCGCCAGGCAAGGCCTTGAGGCCCGAACGAAAGCCGGCGCTGGAGGAAAGCATGTCCGGATACGAGTTTCCGAAGGCTAAAGAGCCGATACCTTCTGCAGGGAAGGACGACCTCATCGTTATCGCAGGCGCTGGCGGCTTCATCGCTGGCAACCTGGCCGCCTATTTCACGAAAAAGGGCTTCAAGCGCATCCGCGCGATCGATAAAAAGCCTATCTACGAGTGGTACCAGACCGTACCGGGCGTCGAGAATCTCTGCCTCGATCTTTCCCTCGAGCAGAACTGCCGCCGCGCCGTCGAGGGCGCTACCGAAGTCTATTGCCTCGCAGCCGATATGGGCGGCATGGGCTTTATCGAGAGCCATCGCGTCGACTGCCTTCGCTCGATCCTGATCAACACGAACATGGTCGACGCCGCCTGGCGTGCTGGGGTCAAGCGCTACTTCTATTCCTCCTCAGCCTGCGCCTACAACACCGACCTCCAGAAGGACCCGCATGTGCGCGCCCTGAAAGAGTCCGACGCCTACCCTGCCATGTCCGAGCGTGGCTACGGCTGGGAGAAGCTTCTGTCCGAGATGTTCTGCCAGGAGTACTGGGCCGAGCGCGGCATGGCCACCTTCATCGCGCGCTTCCATAATGTCTACGGCCCCTATGGAACCTGGATGGGCGGCCGCGAGAAGGCGCCTGCCGCGATCGCGCGCAAGGTCCAGGAGGCTATAGAGGCCAAGTCCGGCACGATCGACATCTGGGGCGACGGCACCCAGACCCGCAGCTTCATGTACATCGACGACTGCGTGCAAGGAATCGACAAGATCACCCACTGCGACGAGCTCGTCGCGACGCCCATCAACCTCGGCTCTTCCGAGCTCATCGAGATCAACCACCTCGTCACTCTCGCCGAGGAGATCGGCGGCGTGAAGCTGAAGAGGACCTACAGCCCCGATGCGCCTAAAGGCGTCGCCGGCCGTAACTCGGACAACACTTTCATCAAGCAGGTGCTCAAGTGGGAGCCCTCGACGCCCTTCAAGGTCGGCCTCGAGAAGACCTACCGCTGGATCGAGACTCAGCGCGAGGCCAGGAAAGCCGGCCGGCGCGTCGTCGACTGACAGCCGATGAACGATATAGCCGAGGTGATCGGCGGGATTCCCTATAGGCTCGCCCTCTGCGGGGGTTGGATCGATCAGCCCTTCGTGTCCGCACTCAATCCCTCGCCGCCGGGCTCCATGACCGTCGTGGCCGTGGAGCCGGACTTTCGATTCATGGACTATGCCGGCCTCGCGACGAGTACGCGGAAAGTGGCGGCCAGGCTCTGGGGGAAGAACCTTCCCGATCGAAGCCCCGCCGAGATCGTGCGCGAGCTCTACACCGAGGAGAATCGGGGCAAGGCCGAACCCTCGGGCGCCCAGGACATGATCGGCCTCGTCTATCCGGGCATCGTGCGCATGGACTTCGATATCTCCTCGGAGGGGGGAACCTTCCCCGCGAAGGTCGAGTCCTGCGAGGATCCCGAGGTGGTATCCTGGCTCGAGCGCAACCTCAAGATCCTGCCCGTCGCACAGCGCCCCGCGGGCTACTCGCCGTTGGGGACGAAGAATCTCGATCCTTCCTGGGTCGGGCGCCTTGGCCGATCGGGAAGGGATTGCTACGATGCGATCCTCGGGCGCGATCTCGAGGCGTTGCAGTCTTCGATGGCCGAGTGCATGGGCGCCTGGGAAGCCCTCCTTCCCGCGACCTTGCGGCATCCGCTCCTCGCGGTCGATCTGGTCGGTCTCATGGATCACTATAAAAACGAATATGGGGGAGCCATGTACTCGGGCTGCGGCGGAGGTTATCTCTATATCGCGACGGACCGGGACGTTCCGGGGAGCTTCGGCTTCCGCGTGAGGCTCTCGCAGGGGGCAAAGCGATGAAACGAGTCTTCGTATCAGGTGCCTTCGACGACCCCCGCTCCCTCCATCTGCGTTTCTTGCAGGAAGCCGCCGCGCTCGGTCCCCTGACCGTTCTCCTCTGGCCCGACGAGGCGCTGCGCTCGCTCTCGCTTTCCGTCCCCAAGATGGGATTGTCTGAGCGCCGCTATTACCTCGAGGCTCTGCGCTACGTCGATAAGGTCGAGGTCGCGAGCGCGAATCTCGACCCCGATCGCCTGCCCAGCGAAGACCGGGACGTGATCTGGGCAGTCTCAGCGGCGATCGGAGGCGAGCATGATGCGCCCAACGCGGCCAAGCGCTCGTGGTGCCGCGCGGTCGGCATCGAGCTGCGCGAGCTCTCGGCCTCCGAACTCTCGCGCTTCCCTTACGCTGCCCCACCCTTAGATGCGCCGGTCGCCTCGGGACGCAAGCGGGTTATCGTGACCGGCTGCTACGACTATCTTCACACGGGGCACCTGCGCTTCTTCGAGGAGGCCTCGGAGTACGGCGAGCTGAATGTCGTCATCGGCTCGGACGCGAACGTACGCTTCTTGAAAGGGGAGGGGCATCCGCTCTTCTCCGAGTCCGAGCGCCGCTTCGTGGTCGGTTCCTTCAAAGCTGTCGCCCGCTGCCTCGTCGCTTCCGGCAAAGGTTGGCTCGATGCGGAGCCGGAGATCCGGGCGCTCGGGATTCAGCGCTACGTCGTGAACGAGGACGGGGACAAGCCGGAAAAGAAGCGCTATTGCGAAACAGCGGGGATCGAGTATATCGTCCTCAAGCGAACGCCCAAGGAAGGCCTGCCCCGCAGGAGCAGCACAGATCTCCGGGGCTATTGATTCAGCAACGAAGAGGAACCACGAGCGAAGAGGAACCACGGAGAAGAATGAAGAGGTGGTTAGATCTAATCGATCTCTCCTTTGCAATTCACACTACCGCTCTGTGATCTCTGCTCCCTTCGTGGTTGCCTTTATATTCTATGGAGGCAGTATGCGGTATGCACTTATACTCGCTGGCGGCTCTGGCACTCGGCTTTGGCCCCTTTCCCGCGCAGCCCTGCCTAAGCAGCTCGTGCCTATCGCGGGCGGCCGCTGCCTCCTCGCGGAGGCCTACCTCAGGCTCGAGGGCCTGGTGCCCGAGGCTCGTCGCTTCGTCTGCGGCTCGGCCCGGCATCATGACGCTTCCCTCGATGCCGTCGCCGGCCTGGCTTCTCCTTCCGCCTCCGGCCTCGATCGCTACATAGGCGAGCCGGAGGGCCGTGATACGCTCGCCGCCCTCGCCTTTTCCTCGGCCCTCATCGCGCGGGAGGACCCCGAGGCTATCGTAGCCGTCTTCACTTCGGATCATATCATCCGTCCCCTGCCCGAGTTCCGCGCCCTCGTCGACCGCGCCTACTTCTTCGTGGAGGGGAGGCCCGATGCCCTCGTCACCTTCGGCGTAGAGCCCGATAGGCCCGCTACCGGCTTCGGCTACCTCGAGCTCGGCGAAGAGCTCGAGGGCGGGGCCAGGCGGGTCGCGCGCTTCCGCGAGAAGCCCGACGCGGCGAGCGCCGCCTCCTTCCTCGCGGCTGGAAGTGGCCGCTACCTGTGGAACTCGGGCATGTTCCTCTGGCGCGCCTCCCGCTTCCTCGAGCTCTGCGGTCGTTACGAGGGCGGCCTCGCCGAATCGGTGTCGCTCATAGCGTCCAAGGCCGGTAGCCCCGCCTACGCCTCTGCCCTCGCCTCGGCTTATCCTACGCTCAAGAAAATCAGCGTCGACTACGGCGTGATGGAAAGGGCCTCGAAGGATCCCGATGTGACTATCGCGGCCCTGCCCCTTGCGCTCGAGTGGCGCGACATAGGCTCGTGGCCCGACTACGCCAAGCTCCTGCCTACCGATAAAGAGGGCAACGCGAGCCTCGGCGATACCGTCCTCGTGGAGAGCTCGGGCTCCGTCGCCGTATCTACCGAAGAAGGGCATCTTGTCGCCTGTCTGGGCTGCGAAGACCTGGTCATTGTGCATACGAAGGACGCGACCCTTGTCTGTCCCAAGGACAGGGCAGACGAGCTCAAGAAGCTCAATGCGATAGCTTCGGCCAAGGATGGCGGGAAGTACCGCTAACTGGCTCGCTCGCACGGCGACCCATTCGTACGCGAATACACACGAAGTTTGCCTAGCAGCCTGTCGGACTTAGGACCGCGAAGAAGGGAAAGCGGAGGGATATGGCTGCAATCGAACGTATCAATGCATAGTTTTCCGCTTTTCATCCGGACTCGGCCATCTGCGGTGAAAAAAAGGTTCTTCAATCGGGCCATACAGGAAGTATGGCCCTCAATCATCGCCATTTTTCCACTCGCGGCTCGCCTTCGTCCGAACGAAATCCTAAGTCCGACAGGCTGGTAGACAATACTGCTGACAGCGGTTATTAGGGATCGACAAGCAAAAGTGGAGGGAACCTTCTCCCTGCCGGCCGCCGCTCACAGCGCGCAGTGGGGGGAGAGCTTCGAGGAACCGTTCGCCAGGGCCGACGCAGCGCTCTCCCGCTCGAAGGCGGAGCGCCGGAATCGCGTCACGTAGTCAGAGAAGGACGTTCACATCTCCCAAGAATCGCGTCGCGTGCGCGTCGATGAGCTACTGAAGCGTTCTGAATCTTCGCGTACAGTCTGCGCTATATACGCCAGGAAGTTCGGGTCGCGAACGGTTGGTAAGAGGCGTTCGGGGAGAAAGCGTTCGAGCTCCTTCTGAAACACTTCGTGGAATTGAGGACTCACAATCTCTTCGGCCCTCTCTGTGCTTCGCTCCGCGAAAGCGGCCAGATCGCACTGATGCTCGGCGAGTTTTTCCGAAAAGGAGACAGGGGTGGCGTTTGCGGGATTCTGGCGCAGCCAGGCGATATCCCACAGATCCCGTGGCATAAGTCGGCCACGGAGGGCTACTGCGATGAGCTTGTCGGTGTACGATTCACGCAGAGACTGAGAATGGATAAGTAAGCCAGTGGTACCGAGGTCGATGGCATAGTGGTTGGCCAACAGTCGCGGCGTATGCTCATAGCAGGCCAGGGAGCAGAAATCGAGATGTATTTTCTGCTGTTTTTCGCTCTTGGTATCGGGACGCGTCATGATCTGAATGGTCCACGTATGCGTATTGCCTTCTTTTTGCTTCGGGGGCGAGATGTGTGACTCAAGGCCATACTTCTTTGCGATAGCCTTTGAGAGACATTCCGACATATCCCCAAGCATGGTTTCCGTAAAACGTGGGCCGCCCTTGAAGTCAAGGTCCTCGCTATAACGGCTTGCGTCGTGGCAGAGACGAAGATTCGTGCCGCCGAAAAAGGCGAGACGCGTAAGACACTTGCTTTCGTTTAATGCGCGAAGGATATCGTGATGGAGAATTTCCTTTTCGATGACGGGGAGCATGCGACGGCTGTCATTGGTAGCATTGCCAACCGCGCGAGCAACTTGTTCATCGAATAAGGTCATCGAGCGCCTCTTCATCTACAAGATGGCGGTTCCGACGGGCCGAACGCAGATCCTCCCAGGCGACTTCGACAGTGGCGCAGAGCAAACGGCGGCTTTCGTCATAGACAAGACGCGGGGAGAGGGCGACGAGATCACGCTTGGTGTGAGTGAACTCGATGCTTCCGAGATTTCCACAATTGAGAACGGCGCTGGCGCCCGACGACATGATGGTCGCATGGTTTATTGGGAGCTGGGAGATGACGCCTGCATCAGAGAGAACCGTTTCTTGGGAAATGTAGTTGAAAAAACCTGCACGTACCTTGGCAGCGATATGGAAAAGCTCGAGCCCGGTGCGCGGCGCATCGGCGAGCATATAGATCCCATGGCAGGCACGGACGAGGACGCCAGTCCCGACGGCGCGAGAAACGACCATCTTGAGCGCGGAACGGTCCTGATTGGGCAAGATATTCGCGAGATCTGAGAGGGAAAAAAGATAGTCGTGCGGGGTCATGATCGAGCGGAGTACCTGTTCCAAAGTTCTGATCGGCTGCATCGGGGCCTTCTACATAGTACTATAGCGCAGGCAAGTACATAGGTCAAGCATAAGTAACGGTAAACGTTACCATCGAACGACCTAGCTTAGTGCCAATCCCTCCCTTTTGCCCGCTCCGCTTCGTATGACGCCGTGCGCGGCCTCGGCTTCTCACGCGCGAGCTGGCCCCGCGGTCGCCGTGATGACGCTCGATCCCGATGGGGCTTCGCGCAACGCGGGCTACGAACGGGCCGAAGGCCTTGCGCAGGGCTTTCGTCACGATGCGCGACTTCGATGCTTCCTCTTTGGCGTTTAAATGCCCAGCTCGTACACGCGGTAGCGCCTCGAAGGCGTCGCGCCGAGCTTGGTGATCGCGTTGATCATCGCGGCGTTGTCCTCGAGCACGTAGTTTATCTCCATCGTCACTGCAGGCTCGGCCAGGCGTTCCCACATGGCTCGGTAGAGAAGGGCGTCGATCCCCCTGCCTTGGTACTCCTTCACGATGCCGAGGGCGAACATGCGGTAGCGCCGGAGGCGCGGCAGGCCCCATACGAAGCGGGCCCAGCCGAAGGGGAGCATCCGCCCCTTGGTCTTCTTGAGTATCACGTTGATGTCGGGGATCGTGAGCGCGAAGCCGACGTCGCGGCCTTCCTCGTTGCGCGCGAAGAGCACGCACTCGGGCCGCACGAAGGTCTTGAGGTCTCGGGCCATCGCCGCGACTTCTTCGTCGGTCACCGGGGAAATGCCCCAGTTGTCCTTGAGCGAGCCCAGAGAGAGCCGCGCGAAGAGCTCGGCCTCTTCGTCGAAGCGAGACAGGTCCATCGTGCGGACGCTGATGCCGTAGCGCTTCGCCACGGAGTCGGTCAGGGTGAGGATGCGATCGGGAATCGAGTAGCCTTCCGGCATGGATATCTCCCAGCACAGGAGATCCTTGGCCTTGCGCAGGCCGAAGGCCTCGAGGAGGGCGGCATAGCCGGGAGGGTTGTAGGGCGCCATGACGACCGGCTCCGGCTCGAAGCCTTCGACGACGAGGCCCCACTCCTGCGACTGAAATGACCAGGGCCCGCGCATGACCTCCATGCCTATCTCCCGTAGCCAGTCGCGGGCGGCTCCGAGGAGGAGGGCCGAGGCTTCTGCCGCACCTTCGTCGTCCGTGAGGCCGCACTCGAAATAGGCGAACATGCCGATTTTGCGGCCCCAGGCCTTTACGGCGAGGCGGTCGACGAGACCGGCGATTCGGCCGACCGTTTCGCCCGAGCGCTCGAGGAGGAAGAGCTGGTAGTCGCAATGGCGAAGGAAGGGATTGGTCCTGGGCCTGAGTTCGTCGCGCGCGGTCTTGCGCATGGGAGGTATCCAGAGCGGATCGTCACGGTAGACCTTCCAGGGCAAGCCCAGGAAAGCCTCAAAATCGCGCTCGCCCTCGACGGGGTGGACCAGAAAGACGGTATCGCTCATCTTTTGTATAATCGTGCATGAAATACTCTGGCGCAAGGGAGACGGATCATGAGATCTTCGGTCCTGTCTCAGCGGCCCTCATCCTCGGCGACCCTCGTCGGGCGGACGCTCGCGCCGATACTCGGAGGGGCGATTATCTCCGTCTTCGCC
>Ga0326728_10008460_pt1 | contig 25562 bp, 17 predicted proteins | sample MB3enrmetagenome_FD_207602 | JGI IMG/M metagenome (GOLD analysis project Ga0326728, IMG submission 207602) | Lab enriched peat soil microbial communities from McLean, Ithaca, NY, United States - MB31MN | ecosystem: Environmental > Terrestrial > Soil > Wetlands > Peat | place: USA: New York... | reverse complement strand
AGCACGCACGGCGGACTGCGCGCCGAGAACGGCGATCCTATCGCTCTCGGCTTCCACACCGGTCATTGGGAGGTCGGCCTGCTGGTTGCGGAAGCCGCGCGCGAGTTGAAGGCATTGCACGCCATTCCCTTTGCCGGCGCATGCACCGACCCGTGCGATGGCCGCACGCAGGGCACGGCCGGCATGTTGGACTCGCTCCCCTATCGCAACGATGCCGCGATGGTGTTGCGCCGGCTGATGCGATCGCTGCCTACGGGCAAAGGAGTCATCGGCATTGCCACCTGCGACAAGGGCCTGCCCGCCATGATGATGGCGCTGGCCTCCGCGGGAAAGCAACCCGTGGTTCTGGTTCCAGGCGGTGTCACGCTGCTGCCCGAGTCGGGCGAGGATGCGGCGAAGGTTCAGACCATCGGCGCGCGCTTCGCTCAAGAGCAGATCACATTGGAATACGCAGCCGAGGTGGGCTGCCGGGCCTGCGCTTCTCCCGGCGGCGGCTGCCAATTTCTTGGCACTGCCGCAACCTCGCAGGTGGTGGCTGAAGCGCTGGGACTCGCCCTGCCGCACACCGCGCTCGCTCCCTCCGGGCAGCCGATATGGCTTGACGCGGCGCGCCGCTCTGGCCGCGCGATCCTGCGCCTGCACCAGTTGGGCATTGGCGCACAGGACGTGTTGACGCAGGCGGCGCTCAGAAACGCCATGGTGCTGCACGCGGCCTTCGGCGGATCGACAAACCTCCTGCTGCACATTCCCGCCATCGCGCATGCCGCGAAGCTCGCGCGGCCCGGAGTCGTTGACTGGTCCGAGATCAACGCCCAGGTTCCGCGCCTCGTGGATGCCTTGCCCAATGGACCGCGCAACTTCGCCACGGTGCAGGTTTTTCTGGCCGGCGGCGTGCCGGAAGTCATGCTGCATCTGCGCGAGGCGGGACTTCTCGACACCAGTGCGGCCACGGTTTCTGGAGAAACCCTCGGCGCTTCCCTCGATTGGTGGCGCGAAAGCCGGCGTCGCCATGAGCTCCGCCGCACGCTCGAAGCGCGAGACGGCATCGATCCCGGCGATGTCATTATGTCTCCCGATCGCGCACGGTCGCGAGGGCTGACCTCCACAGTCTGTTTTCCCGTGGGCAATTTAGCGCCAGAGGGCTCGGTGATCAAGAGCACCGCCATCGATCCCTCGCTCGTCGATGAGCACAATGTCTACAGGCACCTTGGTCCCGCCAAAGTTTTCGTCACGGAACAGTCGGCAATCCAGGCCATCAAAAACGGTGGGGTTGCGCAGGGCGACGTGGTGGTTCTCATCTGCGGCGGGCCGGCAGGCGCGGGCATGCAGGAGATCTATCAGATCACCGCCGCGCTTAAGCAGCTTCCCCACTGCAAGCACGTCGCAGTGCTCACCGATGCTCGCTTCAGCGGCGTCTCGACAGGAGCGTGCATCGGCCACATCTCTCCCGAGGCGCTCGCCGGCGGACCTATCGGCAAGGTGCGGGATGGCGACCGGATCGAGATTGTGATCGATCGCCAGGCTCTGACCGGCTCTTTTCAACTCGTGGGCGACGCCGATGAAACCTTCGGCGCGGAAGAAGGCTCGCGGCGCCTCTCCCTCCGCGCGCCTCGCGCGGATCTGCATCCGCATCCCGAACTGCCCGGCGACACGCGACTCTGGGCCGCGCTCGTGCACGCCAGCGGCGGCGTCTGGGGAGGCTGTGTCTACGATGTCGACATGATCGTTTCGAAATTGAAGGAGCCACTGTGAGACTCTACCGCACCAGCAACGGACAATATGTTGAAGACGGCGGCAGCTACTACAGAGTCCCCGAGCCTTCCTGGGATGCACTCGTCACGCACGGCGATCTGCGGGGATATCTTCTCTCCATCGCCGGCAAGAGCGAACCTGCGGAAGATTTTTCGCAGGCGAAGATTGCGGCGCCGATCGGCAGCCAGGAGGTCTGGGCGGCAGGGGTCACCTATTACCGCAGCCGCAGTGCGCGCATGGAAGAGGCCAGGACCGCGGGCGGCGGCGACTTCTACGATCGCGTCTATTCGGCGGAGCGCCCCGAGCTTTTCTTTAAGTCGACGCCCCACCGCGTCGTCGGCCCCGGAGACGACGTTCGCATTCGCAAGGACGCCAAGTGGTCAGTGCCGGAGCCGGAGCTGACTCTGCTCGTGAATCATCGCGGCCAGATCATCGGCTACACTGCCGGCAACGATATGAGTTCGCGCGACATCGAGGGCGAGAATCCGCTCTATCTTCCTCAGGCTAAGGTCTACACGGGCAGTTGCGCATTGGGCCCATGCGTCCTTATCGGTGGCGAGCCGCTCCCGGCCGACACTCCCATTCGCCTGGAGATCGCGCGCCATGGGTGCACCGAGTTTGCCGGCTCCACAACGCTTCGAGAGCTGAAGCGAGCTCCGGACACTCTCGTCGAATACCTCTTCCGCGACAACAGCTTTCCTTGCGGTGCTTTCCTGATGACGGGGACAGGCATCGTTCCACCCGATCACTTCAGCCTGGCAAGCGGAGACCGGATTCGCATCACCATTGACCCGATCGGCACGCTCGAAAACAAAGTCGCATGAAGAGCCTGACCACAAGCTCGACGATTGAGCACGATCCTAAAATCCCTCGCGAGATCGGCAGTGTCATTTGATCCATCCTGCCTCGTCGATGAATTCCGATCGATTCTGAAGTGTCTGGAGACCTCATGGCAAGCGCCACGACCGGCTCCTGCTTTCCGAACTGCGCAGCAAGCTCCCCCAGGGGCACTCGCAATGTTCTCGTTATCTGCCTGAATGGTTGTGGGAGGCAGATGCTGCATCGAATCGCGGAGGCCGGTCCAGCGGATTCCGCAGATGCTCGATGGTGCGCTGCAATTCGCGCAGAAGTTCCTCGGCCATTGCGCGCGTGAAGCCGTGACGGATCAGGATGCGCTGGATGACCAGGTCTTCGCGGTTGGGGGGCATGGAATACGCAGGAACAAGCCAGCCGCGCTCGCGCAACCGGTCCGCTGCGTCATAGAGAGTGAACGGAGACGATGCAGGGTCTTTAAGCTTCCAGCAAAGGCCCGGGATACCGCCAGTTCCGTCATAGATGATCTCGAACGGCCCGAGTTCGGCGATCTTACCGGCGAGATACTTCCCGATCGCAGAACACTCTGCTTGAATCTCGCGATAACCCTGCTTGCCGAGGCGAAGGAAATTGTAGTACTGGCAGATGATTTCACCGCCTGGCCGCGAAAAGTTGAGCGCAAAGGTGGGCATATTTCCGCCAAGATAGTTCACGTCGAAGATCAGTTCTTCAGGCAGATCGGGCTTCTCGCGCCATAGCGCCCAGCCGACGCCCAGAGGCGCCAGTCCGAACTTGTGCCCCGAAGCATTGATGGACTTGACGCGCGGCAAGCGAAAATCCCAGATTAAGTCCGGCTGAAGAAACGGCGCGAGGAAAGCACCACTTGCACCGTCAACGTGGATGGGGATATCGAGGCCCTTCTCCGCCTGAAGTTTGTCGAGGGCCATGCTGATTGCGTGCACCGGCTCGAATTGCAACGTGAAGGTCACCCCCAGAGTGACAACGACGCCGATGGTGTTTTCATCGCAACGCTTCAGCACTTCATCCGGTGTCAGCAACAAGCGGTCGCCTTCCATGGGAACTTCGCGAATTTCCACATCGAAATAGCGGCAGAACTTGTGCCAGCACACCTGCACGGGGCCCATCACCAGGTTGGGCGAATCGATGGGTTTGCCCCGCGCCCGCCGCCGCTTGCGCCAGTTCCACTTCAGCGCCAGCCCCCCCAGCATTGCCGCTTCGCTGGAACCGGTCGTGGAACAGCCCATCGTGCTCGCTGCCTCGGGGGAGTTCCAAAGATCGGCAAGCATGTGGACGCAGCGCTCTTCGATGGCCGCGGTCTGCGGGTATTCATCCTTGTCAATCATGTTCTTGTCGGCAGACTCGTCCATGAGCTGCTGGACTTCGGTCTCGATCCATGTGGTGCAGAAAGTAGCCAGATTGTGCTGGGAGTTCCCGTCGAGGACGAGCTGGTCGTGGATGGTTCGGTAGACGGCTTGCGGGTCGCGCGTAACTTCCGGGAACACGTAGGTCTGGGCGTTGATATTATGAACGTCCGACTCGATTGCGCTCGTCGGCTGGGCATTCAGTTCGCTGGTGTTGTGCAGGGCCATATGTTCTCCTGTTTGTGGTGTCGCAACTGTGGAGCCGCGTCACGGGCAGAGTCTTCTCATCCTTGAGTTGAAATCGCGAGACGCCGGTTCCAGGGAATTGTATCGCTCGCGATGCAACTTGCAAGACCAAAGAAGCGTTGGCGCCGAAAAAGCCAGCGACTGCGGAAGAAAATGTCCAGGGCGGCGTAAAAGGAGACCCCTGGGGCGGAGCAAAAGGAAGCCAGTAGAGGGCTCCTTACGCCCCAGTCCGCTCTGCTGAAACTCCGTCGGAGCGGGATGGTTCAGGGTCATGCGTTTTGGGCGCCGCGGTGGAGAGTCTGTCTTTCGGGCCGTGTCTCAGTTTAAGAAGGACTATGCCTCGGGGGCTAAAGCCCCGACTCATTTTGCTGCTAATACGGCACGACCGAAGTCGTGCCCTTTCACGACGGCTTCAAACTGACCCACTGCCGTTTTTCGCGGAAGCTTGACATGACCTGGACGACGTCCTTAGACTCTTCGTCGCCGCAGGCATCGCTGTCATCTTACTCCGCAAATCTGCATCCGTGCGAAAGAGACTTGGGAGGCCCGGCAGGGCGGGAGATTTTGTGGCGAGTGGAATCTCGAGAAGGAACTTTCTTGCGGCGGCTGCCGCGGCAGCGGTTGCAGCATACTCGCGAGAAACTCCTGGCTTCGCCGCCGATCTGTACGCACCGGAGCGAAAATAGACCACGTGACGCCGCGTACACTAAGGGCAGATTTGACACCCGGTCCTGGTTTCAACCTTGCCTTGCGGATGCCAAGATTACGGGATACGTCTGGCACTTGAACCGTCACACCTTTTGCTCCTGGTTGGCAATGGCGGGGCATCGATTGAGGAGATTCAGGAGGCAGCCGGGCACAAGACGATCTCCATGCCGGCCCGCTACAGCCACCTGTCACCGGAACACCAGCTTTCGGTGGTCGAACGCATCGCCGGGACTGGCCAGCCACGTACAAGCACTGATTGACACAACACGCACCAAAACAGGCGCCAGACAAAAAATGGCCTCCCTTCCGCGGGAGGCCATTTTTCCTATTCATCCTTTGTTTTGTTGGTGCCGGGAGGGGGGGTCGAACCCCCATGACCGCAAGGGTCGGCGGATTTTGAGTCCGCTGCGTCTGCCAGTTCCGCCATCCCGGCACATCTGTTAAGTCTTTATATTACTTTAACTTGCGGAAACCATGGCCTCTTGATCCATGGCCACAAAATCCGTGGTCGCCAGTTGAGTCACCACCTCTTCCTGCGGCGATACCAGCTTTTCTACCGCTCCCTGGTTGTGCTCAGGAGCCAGATGCGCATAGCGCATCGTCATTTGTATTGTACGGTGTCCCATCAATTGTGCAATCGATGAACGCCAAGAACGACGAATGCCCATTCAAATCCATTTCATCCTCAACAGCCAAACCTTGACGCCTTGCGTAAGGCCCGCGTAGGCAAGGAGCGTAAGCAGGAGGATCGGCCAATACATCGCGGGCAGGTGGGTGAGGCCCAGTGAAGAGGCCAACGGAGAATATGGCAGCCACGCGCCGAAGGCCATGATGGTCAAAGTTGTGATCAACAACGGCCAGCTTGCTCGGCTCTGGAAGAAAGGGATCTTATTGGTGCGAATGATATGGATAATGAGAGTCTGCGTCATGATGGACTCAACGAACCAGCCCGTCTGAAACAGCGGGGCACGGGATGGATCCCAGCACTTGAACAGAAAGAGCATGACAAAGAAAGTCGTGTAGTCGAAGATCGAGCTGATGGGCCCTATGCAGAGAATGAACCGCCTGATCTCTCCGATCTTCCAGGGCCGCGGCCGCGCCACCAGCTCGTCGTCCACCGCATCATTTGGGATCGGGACCTGAGAGAAGTCGTAGAGCATGTTGTTGGTCAATATCTGAATCGGGGCCATGGGAAGGAATGGCAGGAAGGCACTGGCCCCCAGCACGCTGAACATGTTTCCAAAGTTGGAACTGGCTCCCATACGGATGTACTTGATGATGTTGGCGAAGACTTTCCGGCCCTCGATGACACCTCCCTGGAGCACCATCAGGTCTTTCTGCAACAGAATCAGATCGGCCGATTCCTTTGCGATGTCAGCCGCAGTATCCACCGAGATACCGATGTCCGCGGCACGCAGTGCGGGAGAATCGTTGATTCCGTCGCCCAGGAATCCCACCACGTGACCTTTGCCGCGCAGGACACGAACGATTCGTTGTTTGTGCGCGGGAGAGAGGCGGGCGAAGAGTGTTGTCTTCTCTGCCGCCTCGGCCAAGTCGGAGTCGGACATCTTCTCGACGTCATCGCCCAACAGCATCGGGTCTGCGGGAAGTCCGACGTCACGGCACACTTTGCGGCTAATCAAGTCGTTGTCGCCGGTGAGAATCTTTACTGCAACACCATGTTTGTGCAGCGCATCAATTGCGGTTGCGGCGGTGGGCTTGGGCGGGTCGAGGAACGCGACATATCCCTTCAGCACAAGATCGTGTTCGTCTTCTTTTGCGCAGGAGGTCTTCCCAGGCAACTCTTTTACCGCAACTGCCAGAACCCGGAATCCATCGTCGCTCAGACTTGCGTACTCGTCCTTCAACCCTTTCATCAGTGTGGGGTCCATGGGTGACAACTTCCCGTCAAGCTCAAATTGCGAGCATTGATGGAAGATCTCTTCCGGAGCGCCCTTGGTCAGGAGGATGGCCTTGCCCTCAGGATTCTCGACAAGTACGGACATCATGCGCCGCGTGAAGTCGAACGGGATCTCGTCGAGTTTCTTGTACTTTTCAATAAGGGCTTGCTCGTGAAAGTCGGAGCTATTCAGAATCGCTGTATCAAGCAGGTTCTTCAGGCCGGTCTGAAAATGGCTGATGAGGTAGCCATCCCGGAGCACTTCATCCGTTTCCCGGCCGGCGACATTACAGTGCCGTTGCAGGACGACCCGATCTTCCGTGAGCGTGCCGGTCTTATCGGTGCAGAGCACGTCCATTCCGCCGAAGTTCTGAATGGCGTTGAGACGCTTCACGATTACCTTCTTGCGGCTCATGGCAAGAGCGCCCTTGGCCAGGCAGACGGAGACAATCATGGGCAGCATTTCCGGGGTCAGGCCAACGGCCACGGCCATCGCGAAGAAGAATGCTCCCTTCCAATCGTGCTTGGTAAACCCGTTGATGAAGAAGACCAGGGGCACCATGACCGCCATGAGCTGAATCATGAGCCATGTGAAACGGCTCAGGCCCTGGTCAAAGCTTGTTGGCGCTCCTTCCTGCGTGATGGAACTGGCCATGGCGCCTAGATAGGTGTGAATTCCGGTTACGACTACGACCGCGGTCGCTGTGCCGCTTTGCACGCTGGTGCCCATGAAGCATGTGTTCTTGAGCTCGACCGGTGAGTTTGCGGCGTTTGGGTCGGCATCGTGGAATTTCTCGACAGGGAGCGACTCTCCGGTCAGCGTGCCCTGGCTCACAAAGAGATCTTTCGCGGATAGAATCCGCACATCGCCTGGGATCATGTCTCCAGCAGACAGATTGATGATGTCTCCGGGAACGAGATCGCGAAGGGGGATCTCCCGCGGCTTGCCATCGCGAACGACAGTGGCAGTTACGTGGATCATCGCCTTGAGCTTCGCGGCCGCCGCGCCCGCACGAGCTTCCTGCAGGAATCGGAGTGTGACGCTCAGCACGATCATGCCCGCCATGACGCTTCCAGCACGGGGATCGCCGGTGGCAAAGGAGATCGACGAGAGAACTGCAAGCAAGATCACCAGCGGGTTGCGGAGAATGATCAAGAGGCGAATAAACCAGCCGCGCTGCCGCTCTTGCGCAACCTCATTCGGCCCCGCGATGCGCGCTCGCGAGTCGGCCTCGCTTTGAGTGAGGCCAGCGGAAGCCGTGTGCAAGGAGCGAAGCAGGTCATCCCCGTCTTTCCCCGCCGCATCGAGGACAGCAGGGGAGACGCGAATGTTATGTTGCTTTACCTTGGCGTGGATTTGAGAATCGTCTGCAGCCGGAAGGGTAGCTGTAGCACTGAGAGCGCCGGAGTTCACCTCTGCGGAAGGGGTCACGGCTGCGTGATTCGAATCAGGTGTCGCCATCCCGTTGGATCCCTTTCCAAACCGTGCGTTAAGAGCGTGTCTTTCAATGAGGGCCCAAGCACCCGTAGATAAGGATTCCAGCGACTCGAAAGCCTTTGTCGAAGCGTCACGCAGTGCTTGCAGCAGCAGTCTCTCATGTTCGCAGGGGCGAGTCTATTCCGAATTGCTCGCAATTTGAGGAATGCGCAAGAATGCGCGTCCTTGAATGACTCAGGCATTCGCGACGCCCCGGAGGTAACGGTCGAAATCGCTAGCGTTGCCAAATGATCTGGCTCGCTTCGAGCGGCACGAAGGCATTGAGATTGCAGGGGACGATACGCGCGGTATAGTCGCTTGCCAGACGCGTTGCCGAGACCTGAGCTGAATAAGTGAATGCGCCTGGCGTATCTGGGCTCGGTCCGGATGGGTTCATAACTTCGATCGAAGCGGACGCCCCTTGAGCGGGATCTGCGTAGATCTCGACTCTCAGGTGTTCCAGAGTGAGGGAACCAGGAGCAACGTCCGCCTGGAAGAAGTGCTGCCCGTCGTGGGTGTCGATCCGCACACGGACGAAACCAACAGTGCTCCAATGCCGATCGAGGTCCTGCTTCCATTGGAGCAAGCTCGCGCCGGCCGCACCATCGTCCGCCGCGCGATCGCGATAGCGCGAAGCCGCAGGCAGATAGTGACTCTCGGTATACTCGCGGATGGCGCGCGTTGCAGAAAACTCCGGCGTGAGCCGCGCCATGCTTTCGCGGATGCGCCCCAACCACTTGGCTGGCATGCCGGATTCGTCGCGCTCGTAGAACTCCGGAATCACCTCGGCTTCCAGCAGGGTATAGAGAGTCTCTGCCTCTTTGGCATCCCATCCTGCATCTTCGCCATGTTCCTGGCCGTCCCCAATGGCCCAACCGACCTCGGGCGAGTAAGCCTCTGCCCACCAGCCGTCCAACTCGGAGAGATTCAGGCCGCCATTCACGAGGACCTTCATGCCACTGGTTCCGCAGGCCTCCCACGGACGCCGGGGCGTATTGATCCATAGATCGATCCCCTGGACCAGTTCCTGGGCCAGCATCATGTCGTAGTCGTTGAGGAAGACCACGCGTCCCTGCACTTCGGGGCGCTTAATGAAATCTTTCCACTGCTTGATAAGCTCCTGCCCAGGAAGATCCTGAGGATGAGCTTTTCCCGCAAGCAGCAACTGAACAGGACATCGCGGATTGGAGAGCAGCCGCACCAGCCGCTCGGTATCGTGCAAGAGAAGGTTGGGGCGCTTATAGGTGGCAAAGCGGCGCGCAAATCCCAGGGTCAGCGCCTTTTCATCGAAAATGCCCGCGGCATTCGACGTATCTGCGCCTTCCGCGGCCAGTTGGCACTGGTACCGCTTGCGCATCCGCTCGATCAGGCCTTTTCGTCCTGCTGTTCGCAGTTGCCATAGTTGCTGATTGGAGATTTGGCGGATGTCCTCTTCGGCCGGACGATTCCCACGCCAGCGCTTCTCGCCGCAAGCGGTGGTCCATAGCGCATCAGCTTCTGCTGAATCCCAGGTCGGCACATGAATGCCGTTGGTTACTGATCCTATCGGGACTTCCTCGCGGGGCCAGCGGGGGAACAAGGCCTGGAGAATCTCTCTGCTCACTTTTCCATGGAGCTTGCTCACTCCATTGATCTGCCCGCTGCCGCGGACCGCGAGATAAGCCATGTTGAAGGGTTCCGAGTTATCTTCCGGATTCTGTCTTCCCATGGCGAGCAGATCGTCCACTGAGATAGCGAGCTCATCGACTGCATAGTGGTTCAGATACGTGCGAATGAGCGCGGGATCGAAGCGGTCAAAGCCGGCATTCACGGCGGTATGCGTGGTGAATACATTCCCGGCTCGCGTGATATTCATGGCAAGATCGAACGGCTTTTTGCGATCCTCCATGTAGAAACGGGCTCGTTCGAGCACGGCAAATGCTGCGTGCCCTTCGTTAAGGTGACAGACCTCGGGCGTGAGACCCAACGCTCGCAACAAGCGCCATCCGCCGATGCCGAGGACGATCTCCTGCTTGAGGCGCATCTCCGCGTCGCCGCCATAGAGCTCACTGGTAATGCCCCGATGAGCCGCGGTATTGGCAAAGTCGTTGGTGTCGAGAAGATACAGCTTCACTCTGCCTACTGACACCTCCCAGCAGCGAAGCCAGATCCTTGAGCCGGGAAGTTGAATTTGCAGCCGTAACCATTCTCCATTGGGCTGGCGCAGCGGCCGGATGGGTAACTGCCCTGGATCGTTGACTGGATAGAGCGCCTGCTGCCGGCCTTCCGCATCGAAGTCCTGGCGGAAATATCCCTGCCCGTAAAGCAAGCCGACCCCGGCAACCGGAACACCCAGATCGCTGGCCGCCTTCATCTGGTCTCCGGCTACGTTGCCAAGCCCACCTGAGTAAATAGGCAACGCTTCGCTCAGCATGAACTCCATGCTGAAGTAGGCGGCAGTTGTGAGCGCCGTGTCTGGATGCTCATGCTGGAACCATGCGTCGGCCTGATAGGAGTCCCGATTCTGCCGAAGCAGACTATCGAGCTTCCGGCGGAACTCCGGCGCGCCCAATGCAGCCTTGATCTTTTCATGCGAAACCGTTCGCAAAATAACCCATGGGTTTTGTGTGGTTGCCCAGAGTTCTTTGTCGAGCGTTTCCCACAACTCGTCCGCGGCATGGTTCCAGGACCAGTGAAGATTGTGCGTTAACTCAACCAGTTCATCGACTCCATCAACCTTGAACCAATCGGATGGCGCCTTCGGATCGCTCAATATTCCCCTCCCGGTGCTGGAGTTCAGGAAGCGGAAGCCGCTATCGCAAACCTCACGCGATAGCGGCTTCTCCTTAGATATTAATTGACTGGGGATTAACTTTCGGTGAATACCCTGCGCCAGGCGTGTAGCGAAGAGATCAATGCAGGCCTTGTTAAGTTAGAGCGTTTTCGATTCACTTGTTGACATCGCCAACATCGTGCCAAGTGGCTTTTCTTCCACCCCACAGACGAAGACCTGTCTGTGGGGACCCCGGGATCTGAAAAAGCCACTTGGCATTGTGCATTCTGTAAAGAGCAGAATCGAAAACGCTCGAGTCCGTTGGGTTTCTTGACGATGGTTGGTCGACGCAAACGAGGACCGACCCTTCACGCTCTGAGCGGTTACTTCTTCACCGGCGCCGCGGCCTTCTTTCTGGGCGTCGTAGACTTCTCCTGAATAAGCGTCAGCGCATCGGCGGCGTTGAACGGGTAGAGGCGCACGGACTGTTGGCCGGTGGTGCTCAGCGTAACGTCTACACGGCGGTTTTGCGCCAGGACAATGACGTTCAGGTCATGGAGAACCTTCGCCCGCTCCGTATCGCTCAGGTCGGGATTCTGTTCCACCAGCGCTTTCACCTGGTCGGCGGTGAGCTCTTCGTCCTTGCCAAGGCCGCGCGTGTCAATGCTGGCTTCGGGAACACCCTGCTCCACCAGGAACTGCTTGGTGCGAGCGACACGGCGTTCGGAAAGCGCCTGGTTGTAATCGACTGACCCGCGCACATCGCAATGTCCGCTTAGCGTCAGGTGGGCATCGGGCTTAAATGTGAGGTAGCTCTTGAAGTCCGTTGCCAGGGTGGTCAGTGTTCCCTCCTGGCTGGCCAGCAAGCCGCCTTCGGGATGCTCGGCCCTGGGCTGAGCGGTCGGGAAAAAGACACTGTGCAGCGCCAGGCGAGACTCGAGCCGCACTTGCTCCGCGGGAGGGGCCGGAGGAGGCGGAGGGGGCGCAATCGTCACGCTGGTGTTGGCGGTTGCCGTCTGGCCCTTGTCGTCCGAAACGTTGCAGACGATGGCCACGGTGCCGGTCGGCGCGCCCGTCGAGTCGTAGGTGGCCGAGGCGCCGCTGCCGCTGATGGTCCCTGACGCAGCCGAGTAGCTGTAAGTCAGCGGGCGGTTCTGCGGGCTCACGCCGGCAGCCGTGATGGCGCTCTTGTCGCCCGGATTGAGGGTGATGGGGCTGGCCGAGCAACTGATCGTCGGCGGCTCAAACGCCTTCACCGTGAAGCCGGCCGTTGAGGCGGCAGATTCCCACGGCCTCAGGCCCTCTTTGCCGGGCCTGCCTTCCTTCTCTCCACAATTCACCGTATAGGAGCCGGGCGCCAACGCAGTTGTGGCGGCCGAGTCCAATGAAGCTGTCGTTCCGTTGCCATTCAGGCCCGGCACGCCAGCCCAGGTATAAACCACATTGAGCCTGGGATCCAAATTGCCGGCCGTCGCGGTCACCGTAACCGGGTCGCCGGGGAAGATCGCAACCGGGCTGGCGGAGCACGCCAGCTCGACCGGCTGAGGAGCGGGATTTCCACTCATGCGAAATACGATTCCCGCGGAAAGCCGTATGTCGTTCTGCGATGCGGTGTTTCCGGTGGTGTAATCCTGGAACCGGGTCATCAGGTATTCGGCCTGAATGATGCGGATGGCGAAATGGTGGTGGACCCTGAGGTCCAATCCGCCGCCGGCGGTCCAGGCAAACGTGTCCTGCGCGGGAAGAAGCGTGCAATTCGATGTGCAGCCGTCGAGTATTACCTGATTCGCGTGCACGCCTCCAAACAGAACCTGGGCAAAGGGAGTAACTCTGCCGCTCCGGAAGGAAAGGCGCGGACCGAAGAGATACGAGAGGGCAGCCGTGTTCGCATTGTTCACGTTGACTGTAGACGTATAGGCGCCTGTGAATCGCATCTGCGAGTTCGTGTAGGCGCCAAAGTCGGCAACCAGCCCCAGGGTACGATTCACATTGAAAGCGATGGACGCGCTGCCGCCATTCATCCATACCAGCCGGTTTCCGGCGGCCAGCGTCGGAACCGCGCGCAGATAGGAGTAACCCAGGAACAGCTCAGCCTTGGGATAGCCGATGTTCCGCCCTCCCGAATACGGCGAGGCTGCCGTCATCGAGGCCTCTCGCATCGGAACAAACAACATCTGTGCGCCCGGCTCGGCAGCGCTGGAATCCAGAGCCTTGCCGTCGCTTCCGGATGGATTTGCCGGTCCCTCCGCACCGAGGTTCAACGCAGACATTAGGAAAATAGCAAATGCCGCTGTGGCAATCGTCCTTGCACTCAATCTCATTGTCGCCTCCCGAACTGCGAATCCCGATCGTCAAAAAGCGCAGCGTCCGATTCACTTGACGCGAATAAAACATGCCAAAAAACCGCACTGCCTGCATCATGCGGAGACCGCCCCGAAAGGCGGTCTCCGCACATCGTTACGGCACGTTGATGACGGTATTCACCAAGGTGGTCGACGCATTCAAAGCAATCACTCTGCCGTTGATGGTCGTTACCGCGGCGACTCCGGGACTTGAAACCGTGATTCCCGGTTGAGAGATGATGGTTCCCACCATCGTCCCGCCTCCCCCGTAATTGATGACCGCGCCGGGAAGGCCGCCGACTGCCCAGAAGACGTTGCCGGCCTGGGCGCCGTTGGTCAGGATCACACTTTCAGGTGCTGTCGGCGTGCCTACAGTCAGAGATGATCCGATCTGGAAGACCCAATACGCATTGGGATTGCCCTGGGCGTCGAGAGTAAGAGGCCCTGTCGTGATGCCGACTGAGCTGGCGTTCTTGTAGACGCCAGGGTAAATGGTTGTATTGCCCAACTCTGCTGCCAGACCGCCGGTTGAGGCGAGGCCTTGAAGAGTGTTGTAAGCGGTGAGAGCTTCGGCTGCAGCCTGGGTCGCGATGTAGAAGGTCGTGCCCGGCTGGGTAGAGGTTCCGGTCCCTTCATTGGGGCACGCACCGGAGGGAGGTGGCGGAGCGGTCTCGATCGTCCCATTCACCAGCCCCAGATTGCTTGGCGTCACCGTATACGAGCATGGATACACGCCGGCAACGGCCGCAACGCTCTCATCGTAGAATCCGGTCATCGTGGTGGATTTGCCGGTGGTCCCGATATCTCCATTGATCACTGTATGGATCCCCTGGTTGGTCATTCCGGCGCCGCCGCCAAAGCCGCCAAACAGCGCTATGGTCGGTCCAAGGACGATGGGCGGTGGGACTGCTGCCGTACCGGTGGTAAACGTCCAGGGATTCGGAGCACCGGTGTTCCCCAGCGGATTGCCTGCCAGATCTGTTGCCCCATTCGTAATGGTTGCGATATAGGAACTGCTGGCGGTCAGCAGCGCCGTGGGCGTGAAGGTGGCAATAAAGTTGATCGCATCATAAGAGACCGTTCCGACAATCGCAGTATCTCCCGGTCCCGTAAGTTGGAAGGTCCCCGTAGTGATGGTCAATGGATTCATGGCTTCGGTAAAGGTTGCGCTGACGGCCTGATTGAGAGGCACATTCGTGGCCGCGTTGGCAGGGCTCGTCGAAACGATCTCCGGCGAAACGAGGACTGGAGCCGCGCCGGTGGTAAACGTCCACACGTAGTTGCTGGCCAGTGCAGTGCCCGCCAGATTCTGAGCCCCGGTGGTGATCGTGGCTGTAAACGTGGTGCTGGGCGCGAGGTTCGCTGTGGGTGTGAACGTCAGCGAATTTCCAACCGCCGCGTAAGCAACCAGGCCGGCCACGGGAGTGGTGACGCCCGCCGCCACGTATGTCAGCGTAAAGGTTGGCGGGGTGATCGTGGTGATCGTGGCAGGATTCATCGCCGTGCTGAACGTGGCGCTGACAATCTGATTAAGAGGCACGCTCGGGGCTAAGTTGGCGGGGTCGGTTGAGATCACCGTCGGTGGTACGGCAATTGGGAGGGCAGCGGTGGTGAAGGTCCAGACGTAATTCTGGGCCAGCCCGGCGCCCGCCAGGTCCTCAGACCCGGTGGTGATCGTGCCCGTGTATTCGGTGGAGGGCGCCAGGTTGGTGCTTGGAGTGAACGTGGCTACCGAGCCGGCTGCCACATAGGTAACGACTCCTGTTACGCTGGCTCCGCCTGTTGCTGTCAGCAGGAAGGTTGCCGAGTTGATCGTGGCCGGATTCATTGCCTCGCTGAAGGTGGCGGTGAGGGCCTGGTTGGTGGGCACACTCGTGGCCCCATTGGTGGGCACAGTGGAGATGACCGCTGGCAGGGTGGGAGCCGGCAGTGTTCTGAAGCTCCAAACGTAGTTGGCAGCTAGCGGAGTGCCTGCAAGGTCCTGAACTCCGGTGCCGATCGTAGCCGTATAGACAGTGTTGTAGGTAAGGTCGGCTGCCGGCGTGAACGTCGCGACGGCGCCCGAGCAGCCGATGGTTCCGGGCACGGGAGTCGCGCCAGGGGCTGCGACGACGGTAAAGGCTGCGGCTGGAAACGCCGGGCAGTTCATTGCCTCATTGAAGGTGGCGCTGAGCACCTGGCTGATCGGCACGCCCGTAGCCGTATTCACCGGGACCGTGGCGATGACCACGGGCGGCGGTGTAATGGTTGTAAATTTCCAAACGTAGTTGGCCGCCAACGGAGTGCCCGCCACAGAGGTGGCCCCGGTGGTGATTGTGGCCGTGTAGTTGGTGCTGTTGGCGAGAGCGCCACTTGGCGTAAACGTCGCTACGCCATTGGCGTAGGTCACGGTTCCTGCTACGGCAGCCCCGCCCGTTACGGCCAGCGTGAAGGTTGTCGCGCTGATCGTAGCGGGGTTCATCGCCTCGCTGAAGGTCGCGCTCAACACCTGACCGATGGGCACATTTGCGGCTCCATTCGCAGGGATCGCCGACAGGACCGTCGGTGGCGGGGTGATCGTCGTAAAGGACCACGCGTAGGGGCCGATCAGTGCAGCGCCGCCTGGGGCCGAGGCCCCGGTCGTGATCGTGGCCGTATAAGTGGTTCCGTATGCGAGAACGGCAGACGGCGTGAAGGTGGCTGTTGTGCCGCTGTATCCAACCGTTCCAGTGACGGCAGTCCCGCCCGGCCCCATCACCGTGAAAGTTGAGGTGGTAACCGAGGTTGGGCTCATGGCCATGCTGAAGGTCGCGGTGACGGTCGCATTGATGGCGACACCGGTAGCACCCTGAGCGGGAGTTACAGATATGACGCCTGGAAGACTTACAGTTTCTTGACCGCAACCGGCCACGAAAACGACCAGAAGCGCCGCCAGAAAGCACGTGAAAAAAGTCCGATATCTGCGCATTTGTACCCCCTCATTCATCTGTGCCGCACGGTGTCGAAAGCTCATTGCCCTGTCGGCCCGACGTGGAATGCCGACGTTACGCGACTAACCCCAAAAAGTAACAACAGCAAGCGGAGAGGACTGTTCAAAATTGCTCATCACTCGACAAACATTGAGGAATGTCATTTTGGAATTGTGAGCAAAAATGAACAGCCATTTAAATGGAGGAGCGGTAAGGAAACTCCGTGCCCCACCCTTTTCACGTTCTTTGTGAAAAGGGTGGGAAACCACGAAACCCACCCCACAGGAATAGCGAAGATGGTTTAGGCATTTTCACTGATGGCGGTAAGGAAACTCCGTGCCCCACCCTTTTCACGTTCTTTGTGAAAAGGGTGGGAAACCACGAAACCCACCCCACAGGAATAGTGAAAACGCTTTAACTGCAACTGCAGTACTGGCTCCTGCCTTATAATGGATTGGATGCAGCACCGCTTCCATCCTGCCTTTGATATCGCCCGCGCTGCGGCGGCTGCGGCCGCCTAGACTCCGTCTCACCTCATCGAAAAACAGCGTTCAGTGGTCAGTGGGCGTGTCAGTGCCTCGGAATGGGTGCGTTGGTTGCTGGCGTGGTGTAATCGAAGCTTGTTGAAAAGCAACCGCAGATCCTTCGACTCCGTTTGGCCCGAGACGCGCCAAACTCCGCTCAGGATGACAGAGTATTTTTGATGCGAACCTCGGCTACAGGACGCTAGCCCCGCTAGCTCCGCTAACGCCGCTAACACCGCTGCCTTTACACTGGAGTCATCATGGAAGAGTTCTCTCGCATTCAGCGTCTGCCTGCTTACGTGTTCAACATTACCGACGCCATGAAGAAGTCCGCCCGCCAGCGCGGCGAAGACATCATCGACTTCGGCATGGGCAACCCCGACGGCGCCACTCCCAGGCACATCGTGGACAAGCTGGTGGAAGCGGTGATGAAGCCGCCCACGCATCGGTATTCCGTCTCACGCGGCCTGCCGAGGCTGCGCAAGGCCATCTGCAACTGGTACGGGACGCGCTACGGCGTGGAGCTCGATCCGGAGACGGAGGCCATCGTCACCATTGGCTCCAAGGAGGGCATTGCGCACCTGTGTCTGGCCATTCTGGACTCGCGCGACACCGTGCTGGTGCCCAACCCCTCCTACCCGATTCATATCTACGGGCCCGTGATTGCGGGAGCTCATATCGTGAGTGTCCCCGTCCAAGACCAAGAAAACTTTCTCAAGCAACTCGAGGAGATTATTCCGCGCATGACGCCGCGGCCGAAGGCGCTGATCGTGAACTTCCCCTCGAACCCGACAACGGAGTGCGTGGAGCTGCCGTTCCTGGCGCGCCTCGTCGAGCTGGCCCGCGAGCACGGCTTCTATCTGATCCAGGACCTGGCCTACGCCGACATCGCCTTCGACGGCTACAAGCCGCCGAGCGTGATGCAGGTTCCCGGCGCCAAAGATGTGGCCGTGGAGTTCTTCACGCTTTCAAAGAGCTACAACATGCCCGGCTGGCGCATCGGCTTTATGGTGGGCAACAAGAAGCTGGTGGCCGCGCTGGCCCGGCTCAAGAGCTACTTCGATTACGGCACGTTCACGCCCATCCAGGTGGCGGCCATCACCGCTCTCGAAGGCCCGCAGGAGTGCGTGGCGCAGATCTGCGACAACTACCGCCGTCGGCGCGACGTTTTGGTGGAAGGGTTGAACAAGATCTGCTGGCAAGTGGCCTCGCCCAAGGCCACGATGTTTGTGTGGGCCAAGATTCCCGAAGCCTACCGCGAGCTCAAGTCGCTGGAGTTCTCCAAACTCCTCCTCACCGACGCCAAGACCGCCGTCTCTCCGGGGATTGGCTTTGGCGACTACGGCGACGGCCACGTCCGCTTCGCGCTGATCGAGAACGAGGAGCGCACCCGCCAGGCGCTGCGGGGGATTAAGCAGATGCTGGCCAAGGGCGTGGTGCCGGCGTAGGGGCTTGTGCGCCAGTTGTCGAGATCGGTGCCGTCGAGACCGGCGTGTGGGGAGGTTTTTGTGTCGCGTGATTGCCCCCGAGCCCAAGAGGTGACTTCGCGGATGAAACTGCAAATCACGATTTGGTATACATACCAAATCGTGATTTGCAGATAGATGCACAAAAACCCAATTTGATCGGCAGTTTGTGGAGACGATGTCTCGATTTCAGCGCAAACAGCCCAAGCAAGGGTGATCGCATTGGGTATATATACCCAATGCGATACACTATATTTGAAGGGCAAAATGATACGTATTGACATGAAAAACAGTAGCTTAGGTCGTGTTCAACTCCGCATCGACCCCATATCACTAGGTATATATACCATGTGATACTATAAAGTGTAACGCTTTCCGAAAGGAGTGAAGGGGTTTGTTATATAAACCTTACCCCTTGCAAAAATGGCTGGCCAGAGTCGTCTGCAGATTGCGAAAACAGACATTATGAAGACCTTCAGGGAGGCAGGCAAACGTGTCTTCTGGCCCAGCGATGTTTCGCAAATCTTGGAGCAAAATCGCGCCTTCTGGAGATTGGCGAAGAATACCACTACAGCTAAATTCTTAGAGTTCCTTTTGGGTAAGACAGATCTGCGTCTCGTTTATTTGGAGCCGGTGAATCATCCGAATGCGCCAGGCATATCGCGTTACGTATGGAAGAGTGCATCTGCCCTCGAGATTGCGCTTGCCATGAAGCGTGAAGCTTATCTGTGCCAAGGAACTGCGATGTCTCTACACGGCATAACGGAACAGATTTCATCAAGAATCTATGTCAACAGCGAGCAGAGCCCAAAACCAAGTTCTGGCCGTCTTACACAGGAAGGAATCAATCGGGCCTTTGCCGGACGACAGCGTGAATCGCAATTTGTTTTCAAGTACGACGACTCGGAGATTCTGTTGCTTTGGGGGAAGAACACTGGACAACTCGGCGTAATAGACATGGAATACTCTGGTGCAAAACTGCGGGTGACGGGTCTGGAAAGAACCCTCATCGATATTGCTGTTCGGCCGTCCTATGCCGGAGGAGTGTTTCAAGTTCTCGATGCTTATCGTGCAGCAAGAGATCGTGTTTCCGTCGGGACGCTAGTAGCAACTCTCAAAAAGTTGGATTACGTGTACCCCTACCATCAAGCGATAGGCTTCTACATGCAATTGGCTGGCTATGCAAAGAACCAATACAGCCGCTTGAAGAACATCGGACTGAAGTACGACTTTTATTTGGCCTACGGTCTTAAGGAAAAGAAATATGACTCAGAGTGGCGGCTCTTTTTCCCAGAGAGCCTTCATTAGGCTCACTTGTTCCACCACAAAATCGAAGTAGTAGTCGAACTCTCCAAGGTTGGTGTCGTTGGAGGAGACCTTGACACTATCCCAATCAGGACGATGGAATTCTCGCTGCTTCTTGATTCTTCCGAGAAGGCTCAACGGAACCTGCTTTGCGGCAAAAATATTCCGCGCGAGGTCTAGGGTTTCAGGAGACCGGAGATTTGTGCCTGTGAGCGAAATGATGAGATGAATGTCGTAGAAATCGCGAGCACGGGCCGACGGGCTGCGCTGCAGTGTGTACTCTTGCATTTGTTGGCAAATAGCGCGAAGCTTCTCGATTGCGATCATAGTCGGGCTGTAGACGCAGATGGTGTAATCGTCGAGTTCCACTTCGAGCTTTCCTGTGACATATTCATACTTGCTCAGGTCAATCGTGAATACCCGCTGATTCCCTGGACCAATCACGAGAGAGTCGCGACGAAGGGCTTCTGGATTGCCCCATAGTCTTTCGTATTTTAGTTTTTCGGCCACTTTGAAACTTGCGATGTAACCGCCCCATCGAGGATCTTGCCCAACACCGGGGACTCTGGGTTTGGCTTCGAGCTTGAAATCGAAGACGTTGAAGCCTTCAGCAAGGAACCTGCTTTCCAAGGCCTTCTGGATCCGAGCGCGTACGCCATTCAAGTCTTCGAAATCATTCTCAATCGAGAAATCGAGATCAAGTGACGTACGGTTGCCAAGGCCCAATGCAAGCGACAGCGCATTTCCTCCCTTGAGGACAACGCGTTCGAAGAGAAAATCGTCGGAGAAGATCGCTGTGATAGCAATTCTACGAATTTCACGGTAGTCGAGTGGGAATGCTTGCGCCATCAATCTTGCGATCCTTCCAACCTACTATAAACATCCGGACTGCTGGGCGCCCCGGCTCTCGCTTTTGAGACCCAGCGCCAAACCCCCACGCGCCCCACGATCCTGCTAGACTACCCGCACCATGGCCGATGCAATCTGGAAGGAATACGATCTCTTTTGCCCGGTGTGCAACGCTTCCTTTAAACAACTGGTCGTGCTGCACGAGGCGCCGGAGAACTTCGACATCGCGCCCTATCTCGCCGGGTTTGTGAAGAGCCACGACCACAAGGCCTTTCAGGAGGCCGAGCGGCAGAAAGCGGAATCCGGCGGCGGCGAATAAGGCGGCCGTCACATGCGCTTCTCCGGCGGGGAAAAGCGTGAACATGCGTAGGTGATGCGAGTCACGCCTTAAGAATCGAAGATGCGGCTAGGATCGTAGGGTGTTTTTCCCCACGAGGGCTATGTATAGCCGCACACAGAACGAAAACGGCAGCTACAACTCGCGCTGCCTCGACTGCTTTATGACCATCGCTTCGTGCGTGGAGAAGGAGCAGGAGCTGGAGGTGCGCGAGGCGCATCATATGTGCCCGGAAAAGGCTCTGGCGCAGTTGCTGGCTCTGGACCGGGCCGCGGCCGCGCACGCGGCGCGCAACTGAGGCGGAGCGCTCTGGGGCGGGCTTGCGACGGTCTTATCGATTCGGCAGATTAGCAGTAGCTCGGTTTCCCATCCTGAAAATGGTCCGGCCCGATGGCGTGAGGCCGTGCTTTCCCACCCTTTCCGCAAAGAACGCGGAAAGGATGGGGCACGGGAAGGTTCTTCTTCATGCGATCAGAGACCTAGCGATTCCAGGGGATCGGGTCTTATTTCCGCCCGGGGCCGGTCTCCAGGAAGACGAATGAATTGCCGTCGGGATCGCGGACGAAGACTAGCTTGCCGTTGCGCTCGGGCATTGCGCCGGCGTCTTTCAATTGATTGGCGGCCTGGCGCGCGTCGGGCACGGGAAAGAGGAATTGCGGCGGTGCGCCGGGGAGGGCGGGGCGGAGTTCGATACGCACGCCGGGCGCGCCGGGGGTGGTGAGGTGGACGTTTCGATCGCCGTCTTCGGCCTCGAAGCCGAGTTGCGTGTAGAACTGCTCTTCCGCGGCGAGGGCGTTGACGGGCAGATCGAAGCCGAGCAGTTCGGTGGAGACGCGGCTGAGGCCCAGGTGCTGGCCGCGGTCGAGCGTGTGCCGCGAGCCGGGCATGTACTGGGTGAACTCGGTGACGCGGCCTTCGGGATCGTTGATGACGGAGATGAGATTGCCGGCGGCGCCCTTGCGCACCGGCGCGGCTTTGAGGCCGATGGAGAGGTAGTACTTGACGAGCGCGTCAAGATCGCCGGCCTCAAAGCAGACGTGCATCCATCCCAGGGGCTGCGCGGGATCGGTTTTGGGATAGAGCTCGATGAACTGGCGGTCGTTGATCTTGACGAAGACTTCCGTGGTTTTGCCGGCGCTCGAGAAGGCGAAGGACTCTTCGTAGCCGAGCTTGCCGAGGAAGGCGATTTCGCGATCGAGGCCGCTGACGCGGAGGGCGATGTGGGCGATGCCGACGATGCCGGCATCGGGCGCGGGAGGTTGCGCGGCCGCGGGCACCAAGAGCGCGCAGGCAAGCAATGGAAGGATCATCCAATACTTTTTCATGCTGGTCTCCTCGGTAGGGCGCGTGCGGCGGCATGGGCCGCAATGCGGCGGCCTACAAATAGTCCTCGCGAAAGGGCATGAAGATGTCGAGGACTTCGGAGGTTTCGAGAGCCGCGGTTTCGTGCTCTATGCCGCCGTCGACGATGATGCTGTCGCCGGCGCGCAGCTTCCAGTTTTTGCCCTTGACTTGAAGACGGACGTAGCCGCGTACGACATAGATCATTTGACGATGGGGATGGCTGTGGCGTGCGCCCTTCCAGCCTTGCTCGTAGGTGTTACGCACCATCATCAAATGAGGATTGTAGGCAAGCACCTGGCGCTGCACACCCGGCTCGGGCTTGGTGACTTTCGTGGCGTCGGTTGCCGTGTAAATAACCCCAGTGTCGCTCATTCGTTCCCCGAGAAGATTCTAGATCATCGATGCGTGCTCCAGCCTGCACGCCTCAGAGATGGAGGAGGTACACGGGCGCCATGGACGACAACGCAGCCAGGAGTTGCAGCAGGAGCACGCCGCATGCGGGCCTGGGCGCGCGAGGCAACCATTTGAAGACGAAAAATGCCAGCACAGGAATCTGGCCCGCCATCAACAACTGCCATATGTGCGCCGCTGCGCCTTCATCGGGTTGGCGCGCCGTGCCGAAGAGTGCAATGTGGCCGATGACAACGGCCAGCGCCACGAGCGACATGGCTACGGGAAGATATGCGCTGGGCCGCTTGAAGATGGACGGGAACGAGCGGGGATTCTGTTCCATGATGCCTCCTTGGGTGGGACCTATGAGCTCATCCTCAGGTCGGGGTTCGGGGGTCAGGGTTCAGGGAAATCGATCATGTAGAACTCCGCCCCATGCTTATTTTAATTCGGGACGCGGCGGGTGGTTGGCTGAAATTGCGGGTTGGGGCGCTGAGATTCGGTCTGAATCCGCAAGAGCAGAAGCGGGGTTGGCGGAACGGCGGCCGAAGTGAGGGCGCGAAAAATCCCGCCTAAATTGAAAACGCCAGAGACCGAAGCCTCTGGCGTTTCAATCTTGATCACTCGGTAGTACAGCCGGTGTTGCGTCCTCCGGTTCCCCCAGCGGCGGCCTCCAGCTTTCGCTGGCGCCGTTTCCTCTGGTTGTGCCGGCACTCGACCTCCGACTTGCGTCGGCGGCCTGCACTCCAGCACCACCGGTGGCCAACCCTCCGGCTCGGATCGGTTTCGTGTCCTCGGCTCGACCGGCACGCACCTCCGACTCGCATCGGCGCTCTGCGCATCCTGCCGTCCGGCGGCGATCCATCGGCTTGCGCCGACGATCTCTCCTCCGGCTAGGCCGACGACCTACTTCCGATTCACATCGGACGCCGTCCTTTGGCTCGGCTGGCGATCACATCCGGCTTGCGCCACATGCGTCCCTGCTCCCCCGGCTGGCTTCCGCCTCCGGATCGCTCCGGCTGCTTTCACCCTCCGGCTTCACCGGCCGCGAAACCGCCCGGCTTGCGCCTTGCGATCTCATCTCCGGTTGAGCCTCCGATGCACTCCTTGTTTCAACCGAACCTTGCATCGCCGGCAGAGCCGTCGATGAGTATTCCGTATCCACCGGCCATTGCATCCTCCGGAATCACCCAGTTAAACAACTTCCGGCTTGCGCCGTCTTTTGTAACTTCTGGTGCGTCCAGCGATCCCTCTCGGGCTTGCGCCCTAGGTTTCACCCTCTGTCCGGGCTGACGGCCACTCTCCGGTTCTCACCGGCTGTTCACTCCGTCAACCTTGCTGGCGATCCGCTTCCGGCTTGCGCCGACTGCGTTCTCCTCCAGCTTCCGGCAACCAACTCCGATGCCCTACTGGGTCATCAGTTGAATGAGACATTACGTCGGTTGCGATTGTGGAAGCAAGTGCATAAATCAGATAAATCTGTGGATTTCACCAGAGTTGGTGCAATGTTGGATCTTTCTCGTGCGGCGGCGGGTTTTGCCGGGGGCAGGATGCGGGCTATCCCACCTTTCGCCCAGAAAAACTCAAGAAGCGGGTTCGTCAACGCGCGAGGAAAATGTCCACAGTCGTTCCAGACGGCACTCGATACTAATCCGGAAAATGCGCAAATTTTGCGGCACTTGCGGCACGCGACTCACACACTGTTTGGGTTCCCCGGTCGTGCCCTGACACTTCGTGCGGCCCCATGCACTTTCGCGATCCCAAAGCTGTGCCCTGACACCAGGTGCTCTTGCCGGCGCTTTCGGAGCAGGCCGTGGCGATCAGATTCCGTGTCCGTAAAAGCCGTGGCTTCCGCTTGGGTTCTCCTGGCCGGGCTCGGCGGCGATGGACATGGAGATATCGACGGCGCGGGCGGAGTGGGTGAGCGCGCCCACGCTGATGAAGTCGACGCCGGCCTCGGCATAGGCGCGGACGTTTTCAAGCGCGATGCCGCCCGAGGCTTCGGTGGGAATCCAGCGGCCGGGCTGGCCGGCGGTCACTCTCTTGATGCGCTCAACAGACGCCTTCACCTGCTTCGGGGTCATGTTGTCGAGAAGGATGGCCTCGGCGCCGTTGGCGAGGGCTTCGTCGAGCTCCTGCGGCGTGCGCACCTCGACCTGCACGCGCTGGGGTGGCCTTCGCCGGGCAAGTGCGCGGGGAAGGACCGCCGCGATGCCGCCGCCGAGAGAGATGTGATTGTTCTTGATGAGAATGCCGGAGGAGAGATCGATGCGGTGATTGGTGCCGCCGCCGCAGAGCACCGCGTATTTTTCCAGGGCTCTCATGCCGGGCACGGTTTTGCGCGTGTCGAGCACGCGGGCGTGGGCGCCCCCTTTCGTATCCAGGATGGCGTCGGCGTATTTGCGGGTGAGCGTGGCGATGCCGCTCAGGTGCTGCAGCAGATTGAGAATGACGCGCTCGCAACTGAGCAGCACGCACGCGTTGTGGCGGATGACGGCCAGCACCTGGCCGGCGTGGACGCGGACACCGTCAAAGATCTCCGGATGGCTGATGACTTCGAAGCGGGTTTGCGCTTCGGGCCGCGTGTCCAGGCGGGCGTAGATCTCAAAGAAGCGCGGGAGCGCGCCCAGGCCGGCGACCACGAGTTCTTCGCGGGCGATGATGGAGGCTGCTGCGCGCAGGCCGGGATCGATGGTGATATGCGTGGTCGCGTCGCGCGGGGCCTGGTCCTCCTCGAGGGCCTGCTCCAGCAATGCTTCGATACGGCGGCTCTTCCAGTCCATAAATGCAACTTTCAGCTCTTAGCTCTCAGCTTGTTCGTGCCAAGCCGGCGGCTTCGTCCTTTCGGCAATGCGGCGATGCGGCGGCTTTTCCAGTCCATAGTTCCTTTATTGATAGGTTACAGGGGCGGGCGGGGCTTTTTTTGCTGAAGAAAGTTATAAATGACTTTCTTGATGCTGTCATCCACCTGGCCGGCAATGGTGTGAAAGAGCGTTCCATCGCGCCGCCAGATCTCAAGCTGGTATT
>Ga0326728_10008459_pt1 | contig 25571 bp, 28 predicted proteins | sample MB3enrmetagenome_FD_207602 | JGI IMG/M metagenome (GOLD analysis project Ga0326728, IMG submission 207602) | Lab enriched peat soil microbial communities from McLean, Ithaca, NY, United States - MB31MN | ecosystem: Environmental > Terrestrial > Soil > Wetlands > Peat | place: USA: New York... | reverse complement strand
GTTACGCCCGTGTACATGCTCGCTTCTCGAGCGGCGATTGGCATGTTCGATGTGTTAGCGACAAGGAGCGTCCGTTCCATCAATGGTTGGCCGGATCGAGGGTCCTTTAGTTCTGGGAAGGTTTCAAGAACTTCTGTCATCTCGTTCCCGCGTTCACCGCAACCAACGTAAACGATGACGTCGGCATCAGCCCATTTCGCCAATTGATGTTGCGTGATCGTTTTGCCCGTGCCAAAGTCGCCTGGGATTGCTGCCGTTCCACCTTTCGCTATTGGGAAGAAGAAGTCAATTATTCGCTGGCCTGTTATTAGTGGAGTATCGGATGGAACTTTCTCACGTGACGGTCGCGGAATTCGAACCGGCCACGAATGCATGAGATAAAGTTTGGTCATACCTTTGCTTGTCTCTACCTCGGCGATCGGATCATCGAGTGTGTAGTTTCCTGCCGATACGATGGACTTTAGCGTGCCCGAGATTAAGGGGGGAACGAGGATTCGGTGTTTTACCAGAACCGTTTCTGGGACTTCGCCGAGGACGTCCCCGCCAGTAATTCTATCACCTTTCTTGAGGAAGGGCGAGAATTCCCATTTCTTAGCTCGGTCAAGGGGAGTCGCTGATACACCTCTCCGAATGAACGCGCCACCTTTTTCAAGTAATACACGGAGTGGCCGTTGAGTTCCATCGAAGAATTGGTTAATCAAACCCGGGCCAAGTTCGACTGACAATGGGTTCCCTGTACGCTCAACCACTTCGCCTGGTTTGATTCCTGTTGTCTCTTCGTAGACTTGAATTGTTGCAGTATCTCCTTCAACCCGAATTATCTCACCTATGAGTCCTATGCCGCCCACCTTCACGAGTTCGTACATTCGAGCGCCACGCATCTCGGAGGCAACAACTACAGGACCTGCCACTTTCTGGATCTTCCCCGGCTTGAAACTCAATACAGGTTCCTCAATTAGAGCGAGGCTGGATACTGAAAGTTGTTACTTATTGCTTTCGTTCAGGTCTGGTATCGCTCTTACCGCTGAAATTGTTTCGGCGCCGAGATTTCACAAGAAATGATCCGATCAGTGCGGTTTCAATAAGAAAAGCCACAACGGCCGCATACACTCCTTCGGGATAGAGGTATGTCACGACGAGTCTTGGAAAGAAAAGTGGGCTCGGATCTCGGTGGATTGTGAAGAATTGTGTCGAGTATAATAACGACGCATTCTCCTGCGTATCTCTTACGACCGTTCCATAGTTTGGCACGCCAGACTGCCAGTCTTTTACTATGTTTGTCAAATCCCACTCCATCCATACATAGGGCCCACTCCACCCACCTTGGCCCGGAGGTATAGATGCAGTTGCAGAATGGTTGTCGGTCCATGGTGGCTGATTCGCCCAATTAACTCCCCAATCGGACCAGGGCTGTGTCAGTTCATAAACTCCGTAAACTCTACCGGTTGGATCACCCATTTGAGGAGGAGTATCAGTGGTCTTGTGCCACAAGCGCAGTCGCAGAGTTGCTGAAAGTATCCACACATTTTGAGGAATGGTTGAGATATTGAATTGAATCCAGCCTCTCATATTGTAGGGAGGCTGATTGTATGAAGTAATTTCAAAGTTGTCGGATCCTCCGTTATTGGCTAGTGGAACAGATTCCCATGAATAGCTGTCCGCTGTAGGGTTCAGATTTAATGTCTGTACAGACGTGGCCCAGAACGCAGCGAAGGTGGCGCCGTAAAGCAGCAAAATCAGCAGGGCCACATCTATTTTCTTCATGTGAAGAAACCTCCGTCTATTCTTCCAACAACAAATACCACACTCATAAAGCAAGATCACCCAAGGCTAGCTGAATGTTCCGAGAACTAGAACCACGATCACGAGACCAAGAAGAGCTGTTACACCGATTAGCATAGTCGTAAGCTTGCCCAATTGCCTTGCTCTAAAAGCTAGAAACACGAAACCCACTATCATCGTCCAGATAGCCATGTCAACTCCGAATCTGCCAGCTGGAATAATTAATTGGTTTACAACGGAACCTGTCATAGTACAAGTAACGATTTGGGTTAACCAAGGGAGTGGATAACCGTACTCCAGAAGCTGGCACGGATAGTTTCCTGTATCCAGAATCATAGAATACCACCTATAGGCCACTAATCCCGTGGCGTAGGTTAGCAGAGCTCCAAGTCCAAAAACTGAAAGTATCGTCTTGTATCTGGTAAGACGATGCGAAAACACAAGCAACACACCTAATGCGACCAAACTTAGTTGGAGTGGATAGTTGAACCAAAACAAGAAACAGATGCTCGTGCCGATTGTGAGCGTTTCGCAGTCGGCGTATGTCCCGGCAGCCACCATCAAGACAGCTGATGTTCCAATTAGTAAAACGCCGAGAACGAGTGGTAATCGACATAGAATCAACTTTGCGCCGTTTCGTTTCCGCAAGTTGCCCACACTCGTTTCGCTTGCCAAGATGATCAGTCGGCAAACAAGTTGTCCTTAATTAAAGCCATAACTCTTCTCGTCAATTGAAGGATGCTTGATTTGGTAAGTTTCCTGCAAGCGTTGAGTGACTTGAAGAGTATCCCGAGGAGTGGGTGGTTGAGCCATCGGATCTCCTTGCAAGATGTGGAATCTGTTGCGGATCACAGCTTCTCCACAAGCGTGCTGTCTATGGTTCTGGCAAACTTCGAAGTGAAAATGGGAAGACGCGTTAACGTTGAACGAGTTCTGAAAATGGCGTTGCTTCATGATCTTGCTGAGGTTCTCACTTTCGACATAAGCAAGGCCTATCTTGAATATTTGGGATCACGAGGACGCAAGATGAAGAACGAGATCGAAAAATCTGCATGCGCTCATTTGAGTGGGGCCATGGGTCCCTTCGGTATCTCGGAAGACTACGCAGCAGTTTGTGACGAATATTTTGAGGATAGAACAATTGAGGCGCACATTGTTCACGCCGCCGACCGCCTCGACATACTGCTTCAGGTGATCAGCCTCGAACATAGAGGCTATCCTGGTATCATGATGCGTGACCTTTGGCAGAAGACTAACGAGGCGCTGGCTAACTCAAAATTAGGGTCGGTACAAAAGATTCAACGTATTATTGCAAAAGAACGTAAACCTCAGCCTCGAGTGAGTCGGCAGACTTAGATGATATGGAGATAATTTGCAGGAAGTTGTACTATGCCAATGCCGTTTTCATAAATCCAAACACCAAACTCTTCCGAACTGGGATCAGCCACAAGGGAAACGGCGTATGGTGAAAATTGGTAGAACTGCATGTGAGTGTCGATATCTGTTTGCGAGAGGAATAGACCATGACCAGGGTGAGAGTGATACCAGCCAACTATGCGGCCTGTTATCCTTCCCTCAAGAATATCATTTGCTACCTTCGCCAGACGATCCGCGGGGAAAACACATGAAATCGTATCCCTTTCCGTTTCGCCGGCAATAATCTCATTGATCCATAGCGATTGATCTTCGAGGGTACCCATTAAGAGCCCTATACGTTCGAACGGCCTGTTAATGTCCCGTGCGATCTTGTCAATTACACGGTTAGTAAGCATAACCTTGAACAAGGCTGGTACGGATTGAGGTTCTTGGTAGTGTACTATAAGAGAGTTCGTGATACGTTCGCGTAATTAGCTATCTTTCGGTCGAACTCAGGGACGATCGATCGGGTGCGACGGGAAGTATGATGCTCCTCAAATCTGGAAGCGATAATCTCTTAATGTTAGTCTACGATACATGGTATTGAGGTTTGGACGTGCCCAAAGCTTTCGTCTTCATGAATATAGATGCTGGTTCGGAAGTTGAGGTCTTGAAGAGCCTTAGGGAAGTGCCCGAGGTAAAGGAATCTTACTTCGTATACGGCGTATACGATGTCGTGGCCAAAATTGAAACTGACTCAATGGACCGACTCAAGGAAGTTATAACTTGGAAAGTAAGAAGGCTAGACAAGATCCGATCAACGCTCACCACCATCGTTAGCGAAGGAAAATAATGATTTAACCGTCCCAAAACATGCGGTCGTGGATCATCTGTACCGGTTTGTCAAATAACACGTAGGTTACAGAATGAGTTGGATTCTAAATCAAATCCGTGAAAGAATCGCTGAAAGCCAAACACATTTCGACGAACTCCTTAACGACGGAAAAACATACCGAGTTTATCATGAAGTAAACCAAATCACCTCCGATATCGGATCAAATTATGGTGTTCAGATTTTCCTGAATTTCCCGAACGCTAAGAGCATCTATGATTTGAAATCTTTCGGTTCCCGAGGAATCAGTATGATCGTAGATAGCTCACGCAAGAAGTTTCCAAATTTCTCTGAAGAGGAAGTTCACAGTGAATTATTGAAACGTATCCCGAACGCGCGAGTGGTTGCGGTCGGGTTCGGGCACGAAGGGTTTCATGTTGATCTCGAATCTGGGCGACTTACTGTACTGCCTAGTGGCGTACATGTGTGGTGTGAGGTCGATCATATGTCCGGAGAATTTCTGGATTGGTTATTCGTGGAAGTTTATGGAATTACCAAAACTCATCCTGACTGATTTCAGGCTAAACTTATAACCGATGGTGACCGCTTTGCCTTAAGCTATCACGTGTTTCGGCATTGGATGAGCTGGATAAAATAAGAGAAAGGAAGATGCGAGAACTCTTGAGTCAACCTTCAACACCCAACATTGACAAACCCATAATCGTGAGTGATCGAAACTTCGATCAGACTATCAAATCGTACCCATTAGTCGTTGTTGACTGCTGGGCTGTCTGGTGCGCCCCTTGCCGTGCGATCGCACCCATAGTGGATCAGCTCGCGAAGGATTATAGTGGTAAGATGGTTTTCGGGAAACTCAATGTCGATGAGAATCCGGAAACTAGAGACCGCTTCGGAATAATGGCCATCCCCACGCTTCTGGTTATGAAGGATGGAAAGGAAGTAGAACGAATCGTTGGCGCGCTTCCAAAGAATCAGTTGGAAGCCAAAATCAGTTCACACGCGTGACAAAAAGCCGACTTATATTTGCCGTTGCGACGTAGTGGAAACTGTCGAGCGACCAAACTTGCTCGAGGTTCAATCTACATCGATCCGTAGGCATGATATGTGATGGCTAAGGAATTTATCGCCGTTCTTGATTTTGGAGGGCAATATTCGCATCTGATCACTAGACGAATCCGAGAATGTCAAGTCTATTCTGAACTGCTTCCGTATACGGTATCTGCGGATGAAGTGAGCAAGCTAGACCCGAAAGGCATCGTTTTGTCCGGAGGACCTGCCAGTGTCTATGAAGACCATTCTCCAAATTGTGATCCACGAATCTTTGCCATCGGAGTCCCCATTCTTGGAATATGTTATGGTCTGCAACTTATGGTTCAGATGCTTGGTGGAAAGGTTAAGGCCACAAATCGACGCGAATTTGGTAAGACTGAACTCAGAGTTGCCGATAGGTCGGATCTACTGAGGAATTTGAATCCCACGACTAATGTGTGGATGAGTCATGGGGACTGCGCTGAAGTGCTGCCCGTAGGCTTCGAAGTGCTTGCAAGCTCAGACAGCTGCAATATGGCGGCGATACGAAAATCGTCTCATAAGCTCTACGGAGTACAATTCCATCCCGAGGTAGCTCACACGGTTCAGGGTGTGGACGTTATTCGAAATTTTGTCATAAATATTTGCGGTTGTTCGCCAAGTTGGACGCCTAGATCAATTATTGATACTTCTATCGAGAATATCAGTGCAGTAGTTGGAAGTGGAGCGGTTCTAGTCGCTGTGAGCGGTGGAATTGATTCAACAACCGTAGCTGCCCTCGTAAGAAGAGCTGTACACGACAGGCTGACCTGTATTTTTGTGAATCACGGCCTCCTTCGGAAAAATGAGGTAGATTTGGTTATGAACGCTCTGAAGGAGTTGGAGCTGAACGTACGATACGTGGACGCAACTGATCGCTTTCTGAAGCGTCTAGCCGGAGTCATCGATCCTGAAATGAAACGCAAGATAATTGGGGAAGAATTCATCAGCGTTTTTGATGAGGAAAGCACGAAACTTGGAACCTTTGAATTCCTTGCGCAGGGAACTCTTTACCCTGATGTAATAGAAAGCGGTGGCATAGGAAGTGTTGCGTCAAGAATTAAGACGCACCATAATGTTGGGGGGATCCCGCAATGGAGCAAATTCAAGATTATCGAACCGCTCAAGTTCCTTTACAAGGACGAGGTTAGGAAAATCGCATCCGAGCTCGGCATTTCAGACTCCATTGTCAGGGCTCATCCTTTTCCTGGTCCCGGCTTGGCTGTGCGGATAATAGGAGAGGTAACTGGGGAAAAGCTGCGAATCTGCAGAGAGGCTAGCTATATCGTCGAGGAGACGTTAAAGCATCATAAGCTGTATGACGCCCTGTGGCAGGCCTTCGCTGTCGTTGGAGAAGACAAGGCTGTAGGTGTGCTCGGCGATGAAAGGAAGCTCGGCCAAATGGTAACCATACGTGTGGTAACGTCCTTTGACGGGATGACCGCCGATTGGGCAAGGTTGCCGGATAATGTACTTGAGGAAATGAGCACTCGAATTACGGATGAGGTACGTGGAGTGACTTGGGTTAGTTACTCTGTTACTTCAAAGCCGCCATCTACGATCGAACCTTGCTAGGCCGATTGAGTAGAGCTACTGCTAGGATTTAGTTTAGAAGAATAAAGAGCAAAGTACGGGGTTACTTCGGCTTGAAGGAGTGCCCACAGCCGCAGGTTTCGGTCGCATTGGGATTGTTAATTTTGAACCCTTCACCCATGACGGACTCGACGTAATCGATTTCTGCTCCTTCCACATACTTCGCGCTTTCCGCGTCAACTAGAACTTTCACGCCGTGTTTCTCGATCACGCAGTCGTCGTCCTTCTTCTGGTCAAACGCTAGGCCATACTGAAAGCCACTGCAGCCTCCGCCTGATACATAGAGTCGCAAAGTGGCGTCTGTCTTTCCATCCTTATTCATCGCTTCCTTAACTTTCGCAGCAGCTTTCTCAGTGATCGTTAGGTTAAGTGCGTCCGGCGGGTGTAGCATTATTTCCACTGCAACGTCGTTAACCAATAACACTTATTTAAGCTTGGACTAGAACGGAAAGAGTTGAAAATCATTCTAAGTCACAAATCACTATTGCCAGTTGGTTATTGCTTAGGGCGGATTAGTTGTCGGATCATAAGCTTAGCATCGTATACAGCGACGATTTCCAACACTACGACTTTGGTCCATCTCATCCGCTAAAGCCAACACGCCTCAAGTTGACTTTCGAACTGATGCGAAGCCTCGGATTGTTGACTGCATCTAATGTCGATGTCCAAGAACCGCGTATGGCTTCAATGGAGGAGCTGCGAATGTTCCATACTGAAGATTATTTGCAGTTCGTACAGGCGATGAGTCAGACTGGAGATGGTTACTTAGATCTGGGTGATACCCCTGCCTTCAAGGGATGCTTCGAAGCCTCAGCACTCGCGGTTGGTGCTTCGCTTACGGCAGTAGATATCGTGATGTCGGGACACGCGGAACATGCCGTGAATATTGCTGGAGGTCTTCACCATGCTCACAAAGATCACGCGTCGGGTTTTTGCATATTCAACGATCCTGCAGTTGCCATTGCCTACTTGAAGAAGAAGTATCACCTTGACAAAATCCTGTACTTAGATGTGGATGCGCATCACGGGGATGGAGTAATGTACGGATTCTATGATGATGCTACATTACTCGATATAGATTTCCATGAAGATGGACGGAATCTATTCCCTGGAACTGGTTTCGTAAACGAGATAGGTGAGGGAAAAGCGTCAGGTTTGAAGATCAACATCCCACTTCCACCATTCATGAGCGATGATGGTTACCTGAAACTTTTCAGAGAGATAGTTCCCAGAGCGGTGAGAAAGTTTCGACCTGAAATCCTTCTAATGCAGTGCGGCGCCGATGCTCATGCAAACGATCTGCTCGCTCACCTGAAGCTAACTTCAAAAACATATCGTGAAGCAACCACTATAGTGGACGCCCTATCGCATGAGGTCTCAGACTCACGCCTTGTTCTATTTGGCGGCGGAGGCTACAATTTGGCGAACGTAGCTCGCACTTGGACGCTGGTTTCAGCCGTTTCCGCCGGTTACTCGTTGCCCAACGAGATTCCGGAAAATTGGCGCAAGCTATTCGAAGCGCTAGTCGGAGAACCTGCACCCACAACCTTGGACAGTGAATGTGCTTATCACGACTTGCCTGAAGAGGTCATTTCTGAAATGGTCTCCTCTACTCTGGCTAAACTCAAAGCGAATATTGGGCTTCTGGCGCTCTGAAGCCTACGTTTCAGCGTTAACTTCTTCCGGTTTCAGGACTCCTGTCAGTATATCTTTTTGAACTCTAAGATAATCCTCCGGAGTACCGACATCCGCCCAATATCCGGTATGTTTGTATCCTGAAATCGCTCCCTCTCGCATTAGTTTCGGGAAAACATCCAATTCCAAAGATATTCGTTTAGCCTTAGGAATTTTAGAAAATAGCGACGGCCGGATAACATAGATGCCTGCGTTAACCCAGGATTCACCTGCCGGCTGTTTTCTCGGTTTCTCCACAAAACTTACCACCTTGTCAGTCTCGTCAAGTTCCACCGCGCCGAATCTAGTAGGGGTTTTTGATTTTGCGAGCACGATTGTTGCAAGCGCGTTCGATTTCTTATGCGCGTAAATTAATTTGTCAAGATCTAGTCCCGCAAAAATCACGTCTCCATTCAAAGTTAGAAAGTCAGAGTTGATGACTGATTCAGAGTTCTTGATAGCGCCACCCGTGTCGAGCGGTTCCTTTTCGAAACTGTACCGTAATTGTACTCCCAGTCTATGTTCATCAAGATACCGCACGATTTGTTCTTGCAAATAGCCTATCGCCAAAATGATTCTATCGAACTCATACTTCTTGACGTAGCTGATCTGATACTCTAGAAGCGGTTGATAGCCTATAGGGAGTAGAGGTTTCGGCGTCGAAAACGAAACCGGCCTAACTCGTGTCTCAAACCCACCACACAATATCAGCGCGGTTCTCTCGGGACGAAGCTGTTCTACTCCAAGCTTCAAGAGATGTTCTGCTGTCTGTGAGCGATTCGTGAACCGCGTTCCATCAACTAGTAGATCGATTTTGTGAACAAGCGACGGGTCAAGCGTCATGCTGTAACGGCGCTTCATAGATCATTGTATTACTTTCTGTTCCTTAATTGTATTACGACGTTATATGTCATAAAGCATTGGGAACTTTGGTGGGCCGGGAGAGATTTGAACTCTCGACCACCTGCGATCTGCGCCTTGCTTAACATGTCAGGCAGGTATCCTAACCAGACTAGACGACCGGCCCGGAACGTCGTCTGATTGAAAGCTCTGAGAAATAAAACCTACCGGCGTGAGAGGTCAACGATGAATCACAGGGAACTCTGCTATAGGAAAGTCTTTGTGTACGTGGAGTGACTGAAGGTTCGCTGTGAAATGACGAAGATCTACGATAGATTCATGAAGTTCGATAAGCGTGTTCGATTTGCGGCTCTCGTTGACAGTAATGGTAGGATTCTTGAAGGCGGAATGAGAGAAGGTGTCCAACCGCTCGAACCGCTCGAAAAGACGCCAAATCTAATCGCACGACTCGTTTCCGTCCAAAAGCATGAAGACTTCGCTACTTTTTTCGGCAAACCTGAATATTCTATCTTGATTCATGAAGACATTATCGCAGCGATCTTTCATTCCGGACGAAAGTATGCGCTCGTAACCGCTGATCGAAAGTTCTCGCTGGAAAAGATTGGGAAATTACATAAACTGGCAGCTAAGAGCCTTCGCTGAGCGAACGGTTCACTTCCGAGGTCTCTGCAACTGCGCTTGGTTCAGGACAATCTCGGGCTTTGCAGTGCGAAGATACTTTTGGGGGAGACTTTTTCTTTGAAACTTGCTGGAAATTAGTCCGACGAAATGCATCTTCGGGAGTTCCCATAGCATGACACGCTTACTATGTCTCATTGAATCGTACATGAAGCAAATGTGCGTGCAGAAGCATTGGTCATTTTTGACTTGCCGCACTTCGTTCTGCCTATCTTTTGAATTCCAGAAACTCTGAAAGTTCATTCCGTATTTCCTGAGATTTCCTATTGGTTTGCGGAGTTCGCATACTCGTACGTCGCCGTTGTAGTCGATCACAATTGATGTTTGGCCTGCCGTGCACGGCATCTTCCATTTGCGTTGGTGAACATAGTTTTGGTATTGCGTCTCATAACTGAATTTGTATCCAGCTTGCCAGTAGGCTTTTTTGAGTCGATCGAGGAGCGAGTTACTTCGTGCCGGTTTCGATACATATTCAAGATTTAGGGGCAATACTTGATTGTAAATTTCCTTAAGCTTCTTAGGAGAAACCGATTGTAGTCTGGGGTCTTTTGGGTCGCCGCGTATTATTTGAAAATAATGCCCGTCCAGATCTGATGTTGACTTAAAGTAGCTTCCAAGTTCTGAGATCTCATCTTCGTTTTCGTGCGTAATCACGGAGTTAATGTAGAGCGTCAGATTTGGATATTGGCTTCGTAATTTTTGGAGCGCGTTTAGTGTTTCGGTCGCTTGCTCAAAGTTTCTTGGAACTCCTCTGATTTTGTCATGGATTTCAGGGGGTCCATCTATTGAGATATCGATCTCAAGATGGAGCTCAGGACAGGTTTTAAGAATTTCCATCGCAATCGAAATTGTTTGAGCTATTGGCAGCCCGTTGGTTGGGATTCTTACGTCTCTAATTTGATTATTCGAGTAGAAGAGACGAATGACTTTAGCAAGATCCTTCCGGAGGAAAGGTTCTCCGCCTGAGATCCAGAGGTCATGAAACTTCGGCATGGTGGACGACAGTTTTGCGAGTTCATCAAACGTTAGGTCGCCTTTGCGATTTAACTCGAGCCAGTAGAAACATGTCCTGCATCGAGCGTTACATATCGAGGTTACAAAGAGAATGACTAGATCCAGTTGCTTTGCGAAGAGTGGTTTAAGGAAGGCTTCACGATGTGGCAAGTTTGTATGTATGACCTCGCCATTCAATCTCTTGGATCCGCGACGATTTGAGGATACAGTAGCTCATGATCCAAGGAACAATAAGGCTTGCTATGCGATCCATACGAGACTTTAGCTCAAATTGAGACTGCATCGCGGGCATAACGTGTTTGAATAAATCGGATCTAGCCTTACTCCGTAAAACACTTGTTGTGGAAGGCAGAAGAAGTAGAAATGCTGGTATGAACCATGTCGGGTTCAAGAGGAAGCCTGCGAGCAGGCTTGTCACTCCTAGAGCGAATATAATATTGAAAAATGCAAATACTGCTAACGCGTAATTCCAAAGACGCCTGTAATACGCTCGGACGAGCGCCGTTTGATTCGTCGCCCATTTAATGAAATTCGGGAAAGTAATGTTGCTCATTGAGGCTACCATACACTGTGGAAGAAAAAATATTCTAAACCCGTGCTCTCGCAAGGCGGCGTTAAGTGATAGATCATCACTTACGGCGGTGCTCCACACTTCCGTGATCTTGATTTTGTCTAGAATATCGGCGCGCGCTGCCATCGCTCCGCCCCAAGGGAAGTTGTACTTATCGTCGAAGAGAAGGTTTGTTCCGAAGGAATTCCAGGCAGACTGGACGTGTGACCAAAATCTGTTCTGAGTTGGGAAATACCATCTGTATCCGGTAGTAGCTCCGATCGATGGATCAGAGAGCGGATCAACTAACTCGCCCAACCAGTTAGGCGGTGCAAATGAGTCACTATCGAGGAACGCGTAGACTTCGGATTTATTTTTCTCTAAAGCAGTAAGCAGAGCGGATACTTTACCGCTCGCGTTCAAGTGATTTGTCGACGTGATAAGCATCGCTTTACTATTTGGATAACGGGCAATCACAGATTCAGCAACACTATACGCTGGGTCTTTCGTATCGTCAGTTACTATTACCGAAAAATAATCTTCGTACTCTTGGTGGAGCATTGCAGCAATATTTTTTTCCAATCCTGGTTCGTCACCTTTACATGCCATGATTAGGCAGGTCGTAGGTGAGAATCCAGTCTTCGGTCTTGAGAGAACCCTTTGTGTCCTCCTTTCATAATCTCTCCCTAGGCGCAGAGTGTAGAGAGATGTTAAAGTTGCTAGCATGCCTACGAACAGTAGGAAGTAGTAGCTCATCTCTGCTAAGAACAGAGACGATCACGTTCTGTACGTTTTAGGCTTCGACGATCTCGCACTTGATCTGTTTGATTAATTCTTCCGCTTTCTTCGGATCAACCTTTATTGTGTACAACGCTTTTCGGGTACGAAGTTTCAATTTCACAGTGTCCTGAAGTCTCTTTACTCGGCATACGCTAGCTCGTTCTGATACTTGGATGAACTCTTCGGCGTCAGCAATTTCAACGGGCATTGTGAATCTCGAATATTTCTACGAGCGATGAGTCAGATATAAACGTGAAATTCGATCAGGTCGTGAAGACTAAGAGCTCTTCTTCATACCTTCTTCCGTCTATGATGGAGCCGGGGGGTTTTCTGTCGATCTTCCTGCTTGACAGGAGTTGGGTCAGTCGCGCATTGGCTTCTAGGGGTGTAATATTTTCGTCTCTTAACAAGGCTAGTGGCACGTCTAGTCGAAGGGGCCTTGATGGTATGACGTGGCAGGTGGATTTGTGAGGGAGGAGAATTTCCTTTTCTCCAAGCTCCCGTATCCTTTGTTTGGTGAAGGTTGGTAGGGGGATAACAAAATTCGCATTGGCCGATTTCCAGCGTTGGATGGCGACGATCGATGGCTGGTACTCTACTTTGTATCCCTTTAGCGATACTGCTCTCTCTAATTCTACAGCTCGCCTGGCGCTTTGAACGTCATCAATCATTTGTGAAGGAACGAACCTTGTTCCTTCACTTGCCAGGATTATTTCTGACCCGGTAAGAGTACCCTTTTCTCGCTTATACTTCACTGCGAAGTCTTCGAGCAACTGTTCAGCGAATTTTTCTGGTTCTTCAATGTTAAAGACGCGATACCATGATTCCACTTTAATTTCCGGGTTATCATAATCGATAAGGCAACATGGTGCAAAACGGCATCTCAGTCTCTTCAACGAATTGAAGCGGTGCATCCCATCAAGGATCACGTGATCTTTCTCATCGGTAATTAATGGATCCTTAACTTCCCCTTCCGATTCTATCTCGTTCGAAAGTTTGCGTACCAGATTATCGATCACTTCTTCGTGAGGTTTGAGAAGGCTGAGTTCCAATAAAGCGATCTTGAAATTGAGATTCTTCGAACTGACTTCCAATTTTGAACCTCAACTTGCGACGAGAATTCATGATACGTTGCTAGAATCCCAAATTGCCTCGAATGAAGAAAAAATCGGAGGCGATTTCTTCGGCGAACCGAAGAAATCTGACGAAGTATACTCACAGGAGTATTTACTTCGTGAACTTGGTCATTTTGGTACCGCAAGTCGGACAGACAGCACGCATCATGTTTCGGCCTTTTGCGGTCTTTTCCATCGTTGTCTGATCATCAGGTACGGTTTTCTTTTCTTTACATTTTACACAAAACATTTCAGCCAATGAACTTCCCTCCCCTATCTGAATCGATTGTGTTACCGCATGACGAGACCATAAAAGCCTTTTCCAACCACAGGGGGACGATCGTATCGATTCTTGGCGAATATCCATTGGACGGATTATAGGAAGAACTATTAAACGACATGTTCTTACGCGAAAAATGCGGCAAAGTGGTTAATTTTGACGGCACGAAAACTCATCTCAATCATCGGAACCGGCAAACTTGGTAGCGCGGTAGCTCTACAGGTGGCTTCTCGTGAACTTGGGGATATTAGACTCGTCGATATTATTCAGGGGCTTCCTCAAGGTGAGGCACTGGATCTTGGACAGATGACTGCGGAACAGGGGGCTGACGTGGATATTGTCGGATCAAATGATTACAAAGACATCGCAGGCTCAGATCTAATAGTCGTGATCGGGGGGTTGGGAAGGAAACCCGGAATGACGCGACTGGACTTGCAAGATAAGAATGAAGAAATTATCCGCGGAATCGCGCAGAAGATTGTGGAGTATGCACCCAAATCACTCATTATGCTTGTCACAAATCCGGTAGACGTTATGACATATTTGACCTGGAAGGTTTCAGGGTTCGATTCTTCACGAGTCTTCGGCCAGAGCGGTATGCTCGACACTATGCGTTTCAAATATTTCATAGCAAAAGCCCTCGCAGTCTCGACAAGTTCAGTACAGGCAGTTGTGATCGGCGAACATGGTGATTCAATGGTCCCATTGCCGCGCTTCTCTACTGTGAACGGGGTACCGATCACCGAGCTTCTCCCCGCAGATCAAGTGGCCGAGATTGTCGATCGAACTCGGAAGACGGCGGCTGAGGTAATCGCTCTCAAAGGAGCAACCATCTACGCCCCAGCTCACGGCATAGCCAGAATGATTGAGACTGTTGTGAAGGACAAGAGAATGGCGCTTTGTATGACTGTGCATCTTGATGGAGAGTTTGGCGTCAAAGATCTCTACATCGACGTGCCCGCTGTGCTGGGAGCTAAAGGTGTCGAACGTATTATAGAGCTAAAATTAAATGATGATGAGAGGGTTGCTTTTCAAAAATCTGCAGACGTCGTGAGGACTGCTGTGAGTCATCTCAAGACAGTCAAATCAGTGCAGGGATAGATGCCTGGATCTAGTTACCTTTTCGAGCCTTGGCCACGCGATTGGCGATTTGCGCAGCCACGACTCCCGCCGCGATCCCTGAATCGATGTTCACCACGGCAAGGCCCAAGGAACAGGCCTGCAACATTGCCATGAGTGCAGCGCGCCCTCCGCCACCATAGCCGTATCCTGAAGACGCAGGAACGGCGATTAAGGGAATATCCACTAATCCCGCAACCACCGTGGGCAACGCACCTTCGCGTCCAGCGACAACTATCAGGCTGTCAACATCATTCTCGATGAGATCCTTCAAAGGTTCAATTAAACGATGAATACCAGCAACTCCCGCATCTGCCTCAAGGTACGTACTGCAACCCATTTCATTAGCGATCATCTCAGCATCCTCGGCCACTCCCAGGTCGACTGTTCCGGCTGTGAGAATTCCAACTCTTCCCCCCGTTTGTCTTGGCTCAAAGTCTGCGCGTTTAATCACGACTGATTTTGAGTGTGGAAACTTTCTAATGTTGGCCTTGCCATCAAATCTTGTCACTAAGCTAGCGAGTTGGATATCGTCAACTCGTGTTACTATCGCTCGACCATTCTTGTCCAGCATACGCGCAGAGATCGCAATCAAATCTTCAACAGACTTTCCTTCACCAAAAACGATTTCGGGAACCCCTCGTCGCAGTTCTCTTGCTACATCCAGCTTCGCGATGCCAGTCACCTTCTCGACAACGTCGAATTTTAGCTCCCTCTCTGCTTCATCAACTGAAATGGTTCCACGTGCGAGTTTCTCAAGGATTTCGCGCAAGATTTTCGCCTTGGAAATACCTAAGTATCTTGAACGTTCACCGTATCATAAAATGTTAACAGGCGATACGAAGCTCGTAACAATCAAGGGCGAAGTTGTCACCTACGTTCCATCGGCACTTCGAGCTAAGGCTGAGTTGATACTTAGCGAGCTCCAGGGTTTTGGAAAAGTGATCGTGGCGTTCTCCGGTGGAATTGACAGCACGCTTATGCTGTATCTTGCAAAGCTTGAACTTCAATCGAACGCGGTAGCCGTTACCGCGAACTCCCCTAGCCTTCCATCATCCGAGTTGGAAGAAGCGAAGAAACTTGCTGCAGAATTGAACGTAAAGCAGATTATCGTCCAAACTGATGAATTGGGCGATCCTAGTTACACCTCGAACCCATCTAACAGATGCTACTTCTGTAAGAAAGAACTAAGCCGGAAACTCGTTGTTTTGGCCAGAAAGTTGGGAATAACCACGATAGTAGACGGAACCAATGCAGACGATCTGAAAGGACACAGACCGGGAGCAGCAGCATTATCCGAGCAAGGGGTACGGCGACCTTTAGCAGACTTTGGCATGACCAAGTCCGAAGTCAGAGAGCTGTCAAGAATATTCAAACTACCGAACTCAGAAAAACCTTCAAACCCATGCCTCTCCTCGCGTGTAGAATACGGACAAGCGATAACTCCAGAAAAACTTCTCAGAATCGAAAGATCCGAACAATATATTCGTTCTCTAATCAACGTGAAAGAATTGAGAGTGCGCGACCATGGAAATCTGGCTAGAATCGAAATTGGTAAAGACGAAAGGTCTTTGCTTTTCGATGAATCTACACTCGACAAGATCGGTGAGGCTCTACGGGATTTCGGATATGCTTATGTTTCGTTCGACGTCCGTGGGTATAGAAGCGGGAGCATGAACGATTTACTGAAAATCAAAAATTAGATTGACCCTCAGCATGCGGACTTGGAACGCGATTTTCTTGACTTGAACAGGAACGCAAGTCCCAGTATGGTAATGATCGCGGCTGAAGTTAGTAACACTATGGATTGGACCTGTTGCCAAATTGGCTCGATTGACGAAGCCTCATTGATCGTAGACGTTGACTGAGCCATAGTGCTACTGCTCGATGCTGTAATGACCGTTGCCATGGTAGTCGTTGGAAATGATGACATCGTCGTGATCTGAACCGTACCCACCTGAACAGAAATATTGTCAACTGTGGAAGTGTCTATCCCGTTAGCGACGAGCTCAAAATTGGCGAACAAATATACTACAACCGTCAATTGCCATGATGCTACTACGTTAGGTGTGGTCACCACATTGGGTACAGTGACAACAAAGTTGGGCTGCTGCAACGTAAGGTAGCCGATTGGAACACTGGCCATCGATAATATCTGATTCCTTGTAGTGTCATGGATATCAACGCGGGCGGTGTAGAACACTTGTTGCTCTGCTGGACTACAAATCCCTGACACGATGGTTGAAAGTTGAATCTGTTGATTGGGCGGAGCAGGCTGCTGATAGTTAACTGAGATATTTGTTACTTGGCATAAAGATGCCGTGACGGCGCTTGTCCCAAGAAAGGCCCCAAAAATAACAATGCATAGAAAAAGGTAGATGGTTATTCTCAACGAGTCGTGAGAACCAGTTGGCATCGAATCCTTCCTCATGACTTAACTAACAAGATCTGCTCGAAGTGTTATCCTCCATGGGCAACTGGAAGCAATGCTAACTCGTCATCGTCCTTGAGCTCCGTCTCTAAACCGTTCAAAGAGCCGATTTCACGCCCTGAGACAATTATAAGCGCGTTAGGACGGGGGTCAGAAGTATCTCCACTCACCAATAAGCCCCTCAAATCCCGTAAGTCATCTCTCCGAATCAACTCCGCTATAGCATAACGTACCGTAGTTCCGGACTTTTCAGGAAGTTCAAGAACAATCTCACCAGAACATGCCGTAGACCTGAAGACTCCGTACAACCTCAGCCTAAGTCGCAAGTTTCTTCCCCTCTATTCTCAGACGGCTAGCTTATAGGTTCGTGAACTTTCACCGATAGAGACTACTTTGGATCTGTCCGGAGTATACTGCGGATTCTGCGGATGCCTACTTGAGGGACCATTAAAGGCATGTAAGAAATGCGGGAACACTATGTGTGAAAAGTGCCTTAGTGAGCACGAGAGAGACTGTGGAAGGCATGTTTGATGCTATCGGTCCTGGGGTAAACGTGTCATCTTTGCGCTAAGAAACGTAGGGCGACATGTAGCTCGTTTAACATGTAATGTCTACTTAATGTTATTAATTGTTAATCATAGCCAGCATCATTAACGGCTGGTTCAATATGCGTCGATTCAATGGTAAATTTTCCCTATTCTTAATCGCGAGTATCCTAATTGTTCTGATGGCATCAACGGCTCCCGCTAGCGCGCAGTTGGGCGTATGGCGCGACATCAACCCGACATCATACATCAGTCCACCCGCGAATCCGCAACTGAACTCTGTCTACATGTTCAGTCCAGGTTTTGACTCCCAGTGTCAGGGAACGACTGAGTGTGGTTGGGCTGTAGGTGACTCTGTGCCAACGACGAATACGACAACAGGTCTTCCAGCTATATTTCATTATGATGGTCAGACATGGAATTTCGTGCCCGCACCACAATTCATGGGCTTCCCCACAACACCGGTAGCATACAACTTAACCGCTGTGACATTTGGGCCGCCGAATAATCCAATCAGTCCAACTGACGGTTGGGCTGTCGGATTCACGGGCTTCACATTCAGCGTTCCCACTGGTGGCACTACAGATTCGTTCCCAACCCCGTCAATCAACCAATGCGAGACCCAAGGTCAGGTTGGTCTTGTACAGGGCCCTTGTACCGGGCTTGCGATTCATTGGGATGGTGTCGGGTGGCGCCTCCAAACAGCCGGGCTTACTGGTGTTGATGCCGGTCCGCTTTGGGACGCGTTTATGGTTAGTTCAACTGACGTGTGGGCCGTTGGTGAGAACCCTGCGGGAACTGCTGGTGTCTTCTGGCACTGGACAGGCGTTCCAGGATTGGGGGGTGGTTGGAACATGCCCCAAGCTCCTATTCCAAACATAATCTTCTACTCTATCTTCATGGTCAGCTCAACGGAAGGTTGGGCTATCGGTTCAGGCGGAGCCATTTGGCATTACAGTGGCGGTGCATGGAGTGCATTCACATCACCAGCGAGCGGCATAACCACCTGCGGAACGGAAACGAGTGGAGTTTCCCTACGATCAATCTTCATGATGAGCCCCACTGAAGGATGGGCAGTCGGCGACTGCGGCACCATAATTCAATATAATTCTGGCACATGGACCGGTCCGGTAAGCCCTGGAACTACATCATTCAACCTGCTTTCGGTCTTCATGGTCTCATCAAACGAGGGATGGGCGTTTGGTCAGCGTGGAACGATCATCCACTATTCTGGCGGAAGCTGGTCACTCCTCTCTTCAAACTTGGTGCCCACTTCGCCGGTAGGTGCACTGAGCTTCAACGCGGCATACTTCAACACCCCCAATGACGGGTGGGGAGTGGGAACAGACGGGGTCATCATGCATTTCGACGGTACAAACTACGGCACGATAACAAGTCCTACAATCAACAATTTCACTTCGATCTCGTTCGGTCCGCCGTTGACTGGACCAATCGATCCTAATGATGGCTGGGCTGTGGGCAACTCATCTGCGCCATCTCCAATTGTACCTGCCCCCGGTGCCAACACTTTTGAACCTACGGTTTATCATTGGAACGGATTTGTTTGGACGAAGGGCGTATCCGTTGGAACCACGAACAATCTGAATTCAGTGTTCATGGTCAATTCAGGTGATGTATGGACCGTGGGAGGAGGCGATCATTCTACGGCTTCCTGCACAACCGCCATTTGTCCAGTGATCTTGCATTTTACTGGTGGAAGTTGGAACACGATTACCCCGCCTCCTGGAGAATACGTATTGAAATCAATCTTCATGATCAGCTCAACGGAAGGTTGGGCGGTTGGAGAACAAGCGGGCACGTGCCCGTTAGGTCCACAACAGACGACTCCATGTACAACCCTGCCCTCTGGGATTATATTACACTACACTGTTTCTGGTGGCGTTGGAACATGGGCCGTCTTTCCGTCTCCCTCAAGTCCAGCACCGACACCACCGCTCAATTCCGTCTTCATGCTTTCCCAAGATAACGGTTGGGCAGTCGGCGATAATGCTACTATCCTCCAATATACCGTGTCGGGAGGAGTCGGTACATGGAACCCCATTGCCGTCAGTGGATTTCCAACATTATCGACTGATGCAAACCTGACATCAATCTTCATGCTGAATCCAACGACCGGTTGGATTGTGGGAGGTATTCAGAACGGATGCCAGCCGTCGGATCTAAATTGTCTTACCCCACAACCTGACAACCTGCCCCTCGGCAACTGCGTAAACCCACCCACGAATTATTGCAGTCCCTTCGCCGCTGGGCCTGTCAGCCTCTACTGGGACGGGACGAAGTGGGAACCCGTTTCATTGCCACCGTTGCCAGGCAAAATCGCTTCAACGGGTATTGAAAGCGGCACGCTGAAGTCAGTCTTCTTTACGAACCCCAATGACGGGTGGGCTGTAGGCCTTCCGGGTAAGCTTACTGCTTCGATCTATCACTGGGATGGAACCTCGTGGAGAGTCGTCGTGCTATCCCCACCGCTAATAGGGCAAATCCCTGGACAGGTTCCACCAGTTTTGTCGTCGGTTTACATGACTTCTGAAGGTAACGGTTGGATCGTAGGCGGAGACCCAGGGATTCCAGGATTTACAGTTGTGCCGCCTCTTCTATCACTACCAGCGACAACACCCGGTCAAGACTACACAACATGGCCCCCCGCGGGGACCTCTCTCAATCCGAGTCCTCCACAGACACAAACATCCTGTATACAAGGCAACGTGCAGCTCCCTAGTGTCACCTCGAGTTGCCCAGCTATTTTAGCCGATCCTGCTCCGTTTACTGGTAAGGCTCTCTCAGCGATGTTGCAATTTTCTGCTTTCGGTGGAGAGTTCTACTCGAACTCAACATCCGTGATCGTTTCCACGGTAACGACGCAGTACACCGCCGCATCAACATCAACGACCATAATACACACCTTCTCAACTAACAGCACCATCACTATCCCCGTAAACGCTACCACTGCTGCAGGGCATCCAGGGATTCCAGGATTCACAAGTGAATCCATAATTGCCGGCATTTCAGTCGGCCTGCTAACCCTGATCGTCCTAAGACGACGGCGCTTCAGGGGAAGCAAGTAAAATTGACGGCCGAGGCGACAACGATGTCGAATCGGAGAATGAGGATGGCAAACATTACCGCCACCCTTCCGATCCAACTTCTCGACAAAGTTGACGAATTGATCGATGAGGCGAAAGTTCCGTCAAGATCTTTCGTAATTCGCGAAGCTGTCCGAAAATATTTGAAGGAATTCGAAAAATGACAACTAAACACAGAAAAACTAAATTGAGTTATCAGAAATCCGGAATATCGGTTTTGCGTCGTAGCGGAATTCTACTCGCGACAGCACTAATTATTTTGATCGTAGCATTCAGCGTTGCGCCAACGCTAGCCGCTAGTACTTTCGGACGATGGCGTGACATCAATCCGACTCAGTATGTTCCTGCTGATCCTAGCGCGACTCTTCGTGGGATCTACATGGATCGATCTAGCGGATCAGCGTCCATTGGGTCCGGTGATGGATGGGCAGTGGGTGGTGATGGCACGACAGGGATTATTTCGCATTATGATGGATTTTCATGGCAAATCCTTTCTCCGCCAATATCAACTGCCGTGTACTCATCTGCAAACTTCTGCTTGAATCCTGGAGCTCCAGGAGTTGGTTCGCTCTGCACTCCGTATACCCAGAACGGCAACGTTGCGGATGGATGGTTGGTAGGAAGCAGCACTGTCGCGTTCGGCACGTGTACGACGCCCACCTGCCCAGTTGCTTCGTACTGGAACGGAGGGACGCTTACGGAGAAAGACGAAGGACTCTTTGCAGCAGGCGCTGGTAACCTGACATCCGTGTTCATGGTCTGTAATTCGCCTGAAACCGGACAGACAGGATGCTCTGGGCCATTCCAGTCACAAGGACTCACCTACGCAGTTGGTCAAAGTAATACTGGATCACATGGCATCATCTGCAACTTTAACGGAGATCCGCTTGCTGGTGGTTCGTGGGGATGCCCGTTCACTAGCACGCATGCAAGTGTTTTCAACAGTATCTACATGTATACTGATTCGACTGGAAATCTTGGTGGTTTTGCGGTCGGTAATAATGGTGACATCGCGCAGCTTACTAGCGGTGGTTGGACTGAAACACAACCAGCAGACAATGTAACATTCAACTCCGTCTTCGTCGATCAGGGCGGCAGTAGCCTCGAAGCGTGGGCAGTTGGTAACAATGGAGAGATTTGGCACTTCTGCTGCGGCTCAGCGGGAAGCTGGAATGGACCCGTAAGCCCAGGAGCAACGAGTCAAAATCTCATGAGCGTCTTTTTGACAAGTACCTCTCAGGGTGTCATAGTTGGCTTCGGTAGTGTCATTCTAGCTTCCAACAATCTCGGCAACGGCAACGGGAATCAGTGGCTTGCGCTAACAACTCCAAGCCAAACCGCGACCGGTCTTGGTATAAACCTACTTGGCTTGTCGGTCCCTAGCGGCGGGAACGGTTGGGCGGTTGGAACTCAGGGCGTAATTATTGACACGCAGAATTCGAATTGTGGAAATTCTGTCATAAGTCCATGCTGGGGAGGCAACACTGGAATATTGCAAACAACGAACCTCACCTCAGTCTATGAAATAAGCCAGAACGATGCTTGGATGGGCGGCTGGTGGGATTATGCGAATAATCAGCCCTCGCTACTCCATTGGGATGGAGTGAAATGGCACCACGCGCAAATCCAGCCACCACCACAACTAGGCGGGCAACCGTTCAACATTACGAGCATCTCAATGGATGGTTCCGGTGATGGATGGGCTGTCGGCGGAATCGCCTGTCCGCCACCTGGCGCGCAGCCATGCCATGTTACTACCGAAGTTCCGTTCGCTCTGCATTGGGATAGCAACACGTGGTCAGGAGCGTCTTCGAGCCAACCGGTGTGTACCTGTTCTCTGACTTCCGTGTACATGATTAGCAGTAGTGAAGGGTGGGCTGTAGGTGACCAAGGCGAATTCTTCCATTACACCACAAGCGTAAACCAGTGGGGATTGTTCGCGCAAGCAACTGGAGATGTGAAATTGAACTCTGTCTTCATCAACAATAACGGCGCTAACCAGTTCGCTGGTTGGGCTGTTGGAAATAATGGGGTTGTATATTCATTGTCAGAAGTGAATTCAGTAGCAACCTGGTCGCAAGTCACACTCTCTGCGCTCGGAGGAGCTACTCCAAACCTCTACAGCGTCTTCTTTACTGATTCCAATCACGGCTGGATCGTGGGAGCAGATAACACAGTCCTAACAACAACAAACGGAGGACAGGGATGGAGTGGTGGAGAAAATCAAGTGATCGGCGCCCCTCCAACTGGTGTTCTGAGATCGGTTTTCGTTGACACTCAAAATACTGGTTCAGGAAACGGTGACGGTTGGGCGGTCGGAGGTACCGATGAGACAGGAAACGCCAGTTCGCTCTTCGCTCACTGGGATGGACAAATCTGGACTGCCACGACAATCTCGCCTCCAATAGCGCCCGGACTTGCACTATACTCAGTATGGGGACAATCGGGCAATACTCAGGACGGCTGGGCAGTGGGGGCTACTCCACAAGGCTCTATTACCGGTGCTCCTCTTGCAGGAGTCTTCCACCTTGACCCGTTGAGTCCTCCAGTCTATAATGGGGGTGGAAGTGGGCCGAACCAAGCGACAACAACTGCGTCGACAACAGCAACTTCCACGAACGTTATCGCTTCAACGGTTAGCACTTCTGGAACAACAACCTCAACCATCGTCAACGTGCAAAGCGCCACTGCGACTGCTGTAGCCAGTTCCGTCTCAACAGCATTTCTGACCAGTACATCAACTGCCGTGAGCACTTCGGTCAGCATGAACACACTTCAGGTGCCTGGCATTCCAGGATTCCCCTGGGAATCTATACTCGCCGGAATTCTGTTCGGGATAACTGTGATCGCCCTTGTTCGACGGCGTAGGATAAGTAACTGACAGAGATGGTCAAGGTTAATGCATAGTTCTCATCGCAGCATTATCTCCGTCGGACTTGTCGTGGTCGCGGTTTTGGTCCTCGTATCCTCGTTTAGTGTACCGATTAAAGCACAGACTGCTTCCACTACACTTTCAACCACTGTATCGACCACGTCAACTACGACGATGCAGTCGCTCAGCGTATTCACTTGGAACTCAACTTCGACATCAACAACCAGCACGACTATTCTGTCAACAACGAGCTCTATTCAGGTTGTAACGGTAACTTCAGTCGCAACGATAGGATCCACTACCTTTCAAAATCCATCGAGCGGCGGTAGTGGAATCCCCGGCTTTCCGTTGGAGGCAATTCTGTTGGGTCTCCTTCTTGGCGGAATAGTTCTCGGTCTACTGAGAAGAAGACGAGTCGGAACTAGGAACTGAGTATCTCAGCATCGCTACTGCGTGTAAAGCACGATTCAATTAAGCGCGAAGAATTACATGTCTCCGCGCTCTTCCGTACCAGGTTTATTTGCACAGGACCGACTCGTTACGTTCAGATGTGCAAATGATGAAGTTGAGGTCGGTCAGTACACTCGTAATTTTGGTCGCTATCACGCTTAGTCTCGTATCCTTTGCCAGCTTAACTCCAACCACAAACGCACAAGCCATCTCCTACACTATAACAAGCACAACAAGCCTCAGCACATCGAACAGTGGAGTAGTACAGGTTGAATTCAACTCTGTACAATTGACTCTGGCGTATCCACAAACCTACCAGTTCGGGGTTAGTGCAAAGACGGGGAACGGGTTGTGGATTACACAACTCAACTGGTACTACGGAGATGGAGCCTCACTGTCACTCCCATACTGTTGCCAGGCTCAAATCAGCTACGTGAGCAATCACGGCTACAGCCAATCAGGAACCTACACTGTAACCGTTTACGCCTACGATAACGCCGGAAATTTCGGATCGGCGCAACTTACCGTCAATTGGACCGTTCCTTCCTACGCTAGCTACTGATAGCAACCTGCTAATCGCTATACTCGCCAAATCTAAACAAAGAGTGAAGTGAATAAGTGGGCCGGTCATCACCGAAACGCCCTTTTCGATTCGGTTCTGCAAACTGGTGGTATCTAGATTCAAGTTTAAAAAGGGCTTATATACAGAAGCGTTAGGGTTATATGCCGTATATTTAAGGTGGAGAATCTGCCGAGCAAGAAGGCTTTCATTAACATCGAAAACGTGGTCGCCTCTGCCACGCTTCATCAAAATATTGATTTGAATTCTATCGTACGCGTTTTCCCTGGTGTCGAATATCGTCCTGAACAGTTCCCTGGACTCGTATATCGACTCAAGAAACCTAAAACGGCCACGCTTATCTTCAGTTCAGGTAAGATGGTGTGCACCGGCGCGAAATCTGAGCGACAGGCCAGGAAGGCTGTGATGAAAGTTGTTGATGAGCTGAAGAGGAACGGAATCGTAATTCTTGGCAAGCCTGAAATTCAGATCCAGAACATCGTCGCTTCGGCAGGATTAGGAGGCTACATTGACCTGGAAAAATCTACCTACTCACTCAAGCGCACCATGTACGAACCCGAACAGTTTCCAGGTTTGATCTACCGAATGGATGACCCGAAAGTTGTAATCCTTTTGTTCGCTAGCGGGAAACTCGTTTGTACAGGAGCGAAGAAAGAGAGTGAGGTTCACCGTGCCGTGACCAAACTTCAAGATACGTTGGAAGAAAAGGTCTTGATAACTTACGAACCATAGGTGTGTTAGCGAAAAGCCATGGCAGATAAGAGAAAGATTGGCGCGTACATTCTCATAAAAATCGCTCCGGGAAAGTCAAGAACTATAACTGAAGAGCTTTCGAATATTGAAGGAGTGAGAACCGCTCATCCCGT
>Ga0326728_10008458_pt1 | contig 25572 bp, 24 predicted proteins | sample MB3enrmetagenome_FD_207602 | JGI IMG/M metagenome (GOLD analysis project Ga0326728, IMG submission 207602) | Lab enriched peat soil microbial communities from McLean, Ithaca, NY, United States - MB31MN | ecosystem: Environmental > Terrestrial > Soil > Wetlands > Peat | place: USA: New York... | reverse complement strand
ACGATCTTCGAGCCGCGGATAATCCGGTTCTTTTCAATCCGCGTTCACCGGCGTTTATCGGCGGCCATGGGTGTTTTGGTCCCGCCGGTTTCCGGATGTCTCGTGACGCGCGGCGTGCGGGCGTTACGAGCCAGGTATCGCGCCCAATGAAGCTCCTGGCCGGGCGCGTCGAGCCCTTCGGTCCACAGATGCCGCAGTTCTCCGGTCTTCTTGTGCAGCCGCGAAACCAGGAATCGCTCCATCCTGGTGCGCTGTGGCGAAACCGGCATGGTTCTTTCCACCAGGCGCCGGGTCGCGGCGCAATCGTTGATCTCGCCCAAAACCTGCTGCATGTTCCGCAGCGACTCGATCCGCGCTTCCAGTCCGGGGCCGTAACAGGGGCGAAACAGCTCCAGGGTGTAACGCATACGTTTTGCCGCCAGGCGGACGCCGTGCAGTTGTTCCGGGGAGGGCCGGGCCGCCAGGGCGGCGCGCACCCGCGCGAAAAAATCCGCGGTCAAGAGGGGAAGCTTGCGGCGCGCGTTGGCCGCCGGCCCGGCGCGCTCGTTCCACTCCACTTGGCGCGCTTTGGCGCCCACTTTCGTGGATACGGCCGTGGGCCAGGCGACCCGCACGCCCACTGCCGCGCGAGGCTCGCTGCGTTCTTCCCCGGAGGGCGCGGGCCGGCGAATCGCCTGCCCCACACGTTGGCGGGATTCCGAATCCGTGTACTTAGTCCGCGACGCCATCGGTTACAACTCCAGCTTGCGGCGCCATCCCCGCGTCCAGTGGTGGCCTCTCCAACGCCCCACCTCCGCCAGAAAGGCGGAGCTCCGCTTGCGCCGCTCGGCGGACATGCGAACCACGGCCGCCGCGCGCGCCGCAATGCCGGCTTGGGCCAGCAGGGCGATGGCGATATCGAGGTCGCGCACGGCGCCGGCCGCATCCATCAGACGCCCCAGTTGTTGGCGGAGTTTCCTCCAGGCCCGATCCGGATAGAACTGCGCAAAGAGGCGCAGGCAGCGGCTCAAACGGCGGATGACCACGCGCAGATCGTGGATCGAATCGGCGTCGGCCGACGCGGCCGCGCGGTCCACCTGGGCGGCCAATCGTTGCAGCAGCGCCGCCGTTTCGCGGCTGGCGTACGCGCGCATGGTCATGGCCTGGACCCCTGGGTTTCGCGCGCCTTGGTCAGAACGATCTGCCGGTTGTACACCTGGCGGAATACCTCGCTGGCCCGCTCGGCGCCCCACTGTTCCAGGTCGATATCGCCGCGGGAGCTTACCTGCAGAGTTACTTCCCCGTCCCGCGCGCGGCACTCCAGCTTGTCGATGCGCCGCTCGTGGCTGCGATCCAGGTTATCGGCCAGCCGCAGCAGCGGGATCAGCAGGAGCAGCATGCGTTTCTCCTCCGCGGGAAGGCCCTGGTAGGCGCTGTGCATCGCGCTGGGCATGTTCTTGCGGTGGTAACGGCAGAGGTGCGCGATCAGCATGCGCTCGCGTTCCGTAAATCCCGCCATATCGGAATTGGAGACCACGTAGTAGGAGTGCTTGTGATGGCTGGAGTTGCTGACATAGTGGCCCACGTCCAGAAGGTGGGCGGCGGCTTCCAGCAGCTTGCCGCAGGCGGGTGGCAGTTGGTGCAAGGGCTGCAGGGCAGTGAACAGCAGGTTGGAGATGCCGGCCACTTTGCGGGCATGCTCGCAAGACACTCCGAAGCGGCGGCCCATGTTTTCCACTTCCCGGCGCTGGTCGCGATTCATGCGGGAAAGCTCGGCCCCCACGTTGCGCAGGGCGAGATCAGCGATGATGCCGTCGCGGACGCCGGCGCGGGAGTAGTAGACCGAGCGAAGGCGGAATGCCTGCATAAAGTCGAGCAGCACGGCTATGCCGGGCACCACGATTTCGGCGCGCCGCGGTCCGATGCCGGTGATCTTGCGGCGGCCCGCCAGGTTCAAAGCCGCCAGTGTGGCGTAGAGCCGGCGCACCTGCGCGGTGGAGATGCGCAGCCGGTCGATCTCCTCGCGTTGGGAGCGGGAAACGCGAGCCACGGCGCTGGAGACCGCCGACGCGGTGGCGGACGTCGCGATGGCGCGGTCCCACCGCCAGCCAGCCAGCCGGCGCACGGCGGAGGACAGTTTCTCGCCGATGTAGTCGTGCATCTGATGCAACTGGCGCGGAGTGGGCGGATCGTCCTTGAGAAAATTCTCGTAGAGCCGGACGGCCCCCAGGGGCCGCGAGAAGGCTTCGCGCAGAACCCCGCCCTCGGCCGCCACAATCTCGGCGCTGCCGCCTCCGATATCGACGATGAGCACGCGTTTGCCGGCTTGCGGCCAACTGCTTTCCACGCCGAGATGGATGAGGCGCGCCTCTTCGCGCCCGGAGATCACTTCCACCGGCGACCCGGCGGCCTCCGACGCGCGCTGCAGAAACTCCCTCTTATTGCGAGTGTCGCGAATGGCGCTGGTGGCCACCACCCGCACTCCCACTACGTCCAGGCGGCGATACAGTTCGGCCATGCGCGCCAGCACCGCGCAGGTGGAGTGCATGGCTTCTTCGCTCACCGATCCGTGGCGGAACACGCTCTCACCAAGCCGGGTGACTTCGCGATCGGAGGCCAGGACGCGCGGCAATTGTCCGGGCGCCACCTCGGCTGCCTCCATGCGGACGGAGTTGCTGCCGATATCGATGGCCGCGTACCGGGGCATGTTTCAATGATAGCTTTCGGCGCCGGACCGCGCCGGGGCTTACGGGCGGCGGCTCGTCAACTAGCCGCTGGTATCGTCAACCCCGCCTTGCCCAACGCCCGGGATAGCATGCCGGCGGCGTGGATCTCCGGCACGTTCCGCGCCATGGAGATTTCCGAAAGCAGCATGTGACGCGCCCGGTCCAGCATCTTCTTCTCGCGGAAGGAGAGCGGCTTGTCCATGTGAAGTTGCAGCAGCCCCTTGAAGACCTGAGCGGCCTCCAGAAGATCGCCGCTCTGCATCCGTTCGGTATTCTCCCGGAAGCGCACTTTCCAATCCGGAGGCACGGAGCACCCTCCGTTGGCAAGGTAGGAAAGCACGCGCGAGATCTCGCGGTCTTTCGTCACCCTCCGCAAGCCGATGTTAGCCGCGTTGGAAAACGGCACCAACACCGTCATGCTGTGGTATCCCAGGCGCAAAAGGTAGAACTTCTCGAAAGCAGAGCCGAACGAGCGGATGCTGATGTTCTCGATAGTCCCAACGCCCTGATTGGGATAGACAACCTTATCACCGATCTGAAACGTCATACGGGGTCCCCCAGAAACCACCGCTCTCAGGTGTGGTCGTGACACAGAGCACGACAACTCTTGCATGGTACCCTCGCAAGGAGGTTCTGTCAAGAGAGAGCCACTCGCAAACGGCCATTTGATGGGGGGTTCCGCACTACGTAGCGGTCACGGCCCGAGCCTGCGAGAGGAGTCCCGGACCACCGGAAAAAAATAAGAGTACACCCGCGACAGGTGGCAGTCCTGCCGATACTGTCCACGAGTGCTGCAACACCCACCGGTTGCTATTCGCCGGCCGCGATCGCCTTCTCCTCCTCGACGGCAACACCACGCTCGGCCAGCAGCAAGCGCCGCAAAGAACGCAAGTCATTCAGAATTCGCCGGCTGGTGGTGATATGCAAATTGAGTTTAGCGAGATTGTAGGAAACCAGCAGCAGCGCTTCTTTGCGGCGGTCCGCGCCATCGTGTTCGGCTGCTAGAATCTCAGCCTCCACATCACGCCGGGCCTCGTCGACCGCCTCCGCGAGCAGTGCTACGTACTCATGGGAGCCTTCGATGCTGTCAAAGGGCGTTTCGGACTGATAGCTCACGCTCACACCTTTCCGACCGCCTACCTACCTCGGTGGCCCTTTCATTTACTGAGTGTCACCTATTTTCGCATAAATCCGGAGGGAATCGGCAAGGGGGTGGAACTTAGATTTTGGTACTAGAACGTCCAGTATGGCGCCCCGGTAACCAGCCTGCTGGAGCGGCCAGGCCGATTGCCAGTCGGCCGCGCGTTACCAACCTGCCCCACATAAGAACATAAGCTACTAAAATCTCAATAATGCGGACTTCGGCAACCAGAGTTTTCGTGCTCGCCTGCTTCACCATGCTTGGTGTTCGAGCGTTCCAGTCGGTGGATGGAGAGACGCTCCTGCAGCAGGCCAGGGAATCGCTCACCGGCGAGCACAAGGATACGGAGCAGGCCAAGAAACTGCTGCTCGAGATTGCGCAGAACGGGGCGGAGATGCTCGGCCGCGCATCGTTGCCTTACGCTTACGTGTATTTAGGGTACATCGAGGACCGCGCCGGAAACCGGCAGCTTGCCATCGGCTGGTACCGCAAGGCGTTGATAATCGTGGGCGGCGATCCGGGCATCCAGCAGGTGGCCAAGCTGGGATTGGAGCAGCCGATTACGTGGATCCGCGATCTCGATGCACCGGAGTCGCAGCCCGGGCCCAAGAAACCTCCGGCCGCGGCCGGCGAGGCGTCCAGGCCCGAGAAGGCGTATCTGGTCGAGCAGCCCCCAACCGGACTCACGCTCGCCAGGAACCTTTCCGCGAAGGAACGCAGCGAGAACTTCGAGGGCCTCTGGAGCGCGATCGACAGATCGTATGCGTGCTTCAAGCTGAAGTCCATCGATTGGCAGGACGTGGGACGGCGTTACCGGGAGCGGCTGGACGGCACGGTCAAGGATGACGATTTCTACCTGCTGATGTTTCAACTGGTCAACGAGCTGAAAGACACTCACTCGTGGTTGCAAGGCTATCGAGTGCCTGTGCTGGGTTCCGGAACGGCCCTATCGATCGACCTGTTCGAAGGGAAGCCGTTCGTGATTGCGGTCCGGCCCGGGTCGGATGCGGCCGCCGCCCGCGTGAAGGCGGGCTGGGAAGTGCTGTCGGTCGACGGATTGACGGTCGCGGAAAAGATGGAGGCGCTGCGGCCGTATCTTCACGCATGCTCTTCGGAACGCGCTTACCAGCGCGAAGCCGGCCGGAGTTTGCTGGCGGGGGAAAGAGGGACCACCACCACCGTGAAACTGCGCTCACCGGACGGCGCGACCTCAACCGTCGCGTTGCGGCGGGAACCGGGTCCAGGGCCTCGCCCGCCCGCCCACGCGCTCGCCTTCCCGTTGACCAGGCAGCGCTTTGTCCACTTCGGCCGGCACCCATCCGGGCTGGGATACATCCGCATCGAATCGTTCAATGGCAGAGACGAGATCGCCGACGAATTCGATCGCGCGCTGGAGGAATTACGCGATACGCCCGGTCTCATTCTCGACATTCGCGATAACGAAGGGGGCTTCGGCCAATCGCGCATGGTGGGCAGGCTGCTGCGCAAACGCAAGTTGGTGGCTATTAGCCACATCAAGAGCGGAAACGGCCACAACGATATCGCCAGAAGCCATAGCTATATTGGGCCCACCGGCGAGTGGCAGTACAGACGCCCTGTGGCGCTGCTGGTCAATGACGTCACCGCGAGCGCCGCCGATTTGTTTGCGTGCGAATTGCGGAGCGCGGGGCGCGTCGTCACCGTGGGCACAACCACCCATGGCAATTTGTCGGGCGTGGGTGTTTTCGCCGTGCTCCCCTGCGGCCTGGTGGTGCGAATCTCGAATGGGTATGTCAGCGACGCCAAGAATCGGCCAATCGAGGGAAACGGGAACATACCGGACGTCACGGTCGAGCCGAGCGTCGCCGATTTCCTGAATGGCAAAGACCCGGTTCTGGATAAGGCGGTAGACCTGATCCTGAAGCAGGCCGCCGCGAAGAAGTGATCGCGGGCCTCAGTTCACCGGCCACCGATAGTCCTTCGACCACGCCAGGAAGTCTGCGAGTTTCGATTCGTTTGCCTCGGCCCAGCCGGAAGCGCCCTCGACCTTTCCGGCTTTCCAAGCGTGGGCGACGAAGGCCTCGGTGTGTCCCGCCTTGGTCAGCTTGCCGCCAGGCCGGATCGGTGGCGAATCCAAGCAAAGCACGGGGAGCAGGATTCTCCGCATAAGCGCAATGGTATCTAAACTGACGAAGCTCGACGCGGAGTTTCATCCCTTGCTGACACTGGATGGCCGTCGGCTTTACACTCAATTTGTGCGGTCCTTACTTGTGCGGTCTATTCTGCTACTCTTCGCCGTCGCTTCGGCGTGGGCCCAGTCCGGGGATCAACCGGAGCAGGCGGTCGTTCAGGACCTGGAGCATTCCAGCCAGGTCTTGGGCGGTAAACACGGCTACCGCGTGTTCCTGCCTCCGGCATATGCGACATCCCAGGCGCGCTATCCCGTCATCTACTGGTTTCACGGCTACGAACAGGCCGCCGACGTGAACGCATACACCCGGCAGATCGCGGCCTATGTTGGAACCCACGACGCGATCGTGGTGAATAGCGGTCCCGTGGAAACCACCGGCGTCTTCCCGCTCTACTTTCCGGAACTGGTGGATCGGATCGATGGGACCTTGCGCACCATCATGGACCGCGACCATCGCGCGGTATCCGGATATCTGGCCGGCGGTTTCTTCGCTTTGCTGATAGCCGGCAAGTATCCCGACCTGGTGTCGAGCGCTTCCAGTTTTCTGGGTCCCACGGAATACTCCGTCGGCCCGAACGGCTTCGACGTGGATTACAATCTCGAGGACTTCTACGGCAATTACGACGGCGTGCGCACCCGCCTCGTCACCGAAACCGGCCACTTCCTGGACTTCTACCATCGCCGGTTGAACGCCGTCTGGAGCGTCGCGCGCAACGGCCACGAGGCCGAGATCTTCGATTCCACCGAACCCACTCCGGAACTGGCCAAGACCTTCGACTTCCACCTGCATGAGTTCGAGCGCCCGTCTCCCAAGCCGGCCGTCTTCAATCATGCCGACGTCTATCCCAACTTCACGGTATGGGGTTGGGAAGTGACTTCGGCGCGGCGCCGCCCCGGCGTCACGGTGCTCGAAGACGTCTCCGACACCGGTTTCCGCTCGGCTGTGCGCGAGTGGATTCCGGGCGGCGCGACCCTGCCCGAAGTCAAGCTATCCATCGCATCCGCCGCCATCTTTGCGCCGGGAAGCTCGCACATGGTGACCTACCTGCGATTGCGCGACGGCTACGCGCGGCGCGCTCCCGTGCGGGCCGATGCCCAGGGGCGCCTGAATTTCGAATTGGATGGAGACCAGTATCAAGTCGGCATCTCGGCCGCCCCGCTGATCGCCGTCACCGGTTATGAGATCGCCGATGCGGCGTGGGCCACCGCCGGCCAGCCCCTGAAACTGCTGATCAAGTTTTCGAACGTGGGCGCCGGACCTTCGCGGCCCATGGACATTCGCTGGGAATGCGCGGACAAGAGCGTGAAGTTCGATGTCTGGACGGGCGGCCTGGCCGGATTGGCCCCGGGAGAGTCGGCCAGCGTTCCCGTGAACATCACGGGCACCGACCCAGCCCGCGCGTTCCTGAGGTTCGCCGCGATCGCCGGAGCCACCCGGTCGGTGGTGGGCGTACCCCTGTTTCCGCACGCCGACGCGACCAAGGTCTTCCAAATCGCCGATGGCGCCACGGTGGAAGTAATGCGGCGCGCCGTCGCCACCGCCGATGTGACGTTCGGCGAGGGCAACCACGATGGCCATGCGGCTCCCGGCGAAAGCTTCGCCGTGCTGGTTCCCGATGGCGAGATGCTGCGCGCGGCCGAGTTGTTTACCAACGACGCTTGCGTGGACAACACCGTGCGCGGGTCGGACGATTGGAGCGATTACGACCACAGTGGCGCCTCGGTGAAGTACTCGCTTCCCAGGATCCGCAAAGATTGCGAACCCGGACACGTGATCCATTTTCTGGCGCGCGTGCTGGTTCCCCACGCTCCGGACCACCGGACGCGGTACCTGGCCATCGATGTTCCGGTATGGTGGCGGCCCGGTGAAGAGCCCAAGTAGGCGCGAACCGATGTTCTCTTCGCCGGCGCCAGTCCGCAGCATTTAACGTGACTATGCCCGGATCCCTTACCCCCGGCGCCATTCAAGGCCCGCCGCCTCCGCCCGCCGGCCGCGGATGGGGTGGCAACGGCGATGGCCATGGCGACGGCCGCGGCGACGACCGGCGAGCGTCCTTCGCCGGGCTTTTGCTGCTGCTGGCCGCCACCACCGTGGTCTTCGCCGCTCTCACCGCCGCTTTTGTGGCCCGGCGCGGCCTTTCCGACGATTGGGTCGGCCTGCGCAAGCCGCCGATCCTGTGGTGGAACACGGCCGTCCTGCTGGCGTCCAGCTTGGTGCTGGATCTCTCGCGCCGCGCGCTCAAGGCCGGCCATCGCAGCCGCTTCACGCTGTGGTGGAGCGCCGCGACGGGTCTCGGTATCCTCTTTTTGGCAGGCCAGGCGGTGGCCTGGCATCAACTGCGCGCGGCGGGCGTATTCGTGGCCACGAATCCGAGCAGCTCGTTCTTCTACGTGCTGACGGCCGCACACGCCGTCCACTTGCTGGGGGGCATTGGGGCTTTAGTGTATGTCGACATCCAGGCGTGGCGGCTGCGGCTGGGACCGGCCAAACGCACAACTATCGATGTCGCCGCGCTCTTCTGGCATTTCCTGGATGGCCTCTGGGTGTATTTGATGATCCTGTTCTACGTTTGGGGATGAGGAACGGTCACGCTCAGTTCGTGAAACCGATCCGAGGCTGGGGCTTGGCGGAGGTCTGCTTGAGCTTTTTGATTTCGTCCACCAGAACGCCGATAGCGGTGCCGTGGCGCTGCAGTTTGGTCTCGACCTGTTCGACCCGGCGAGCCAGATCCCTGCTGCCGGCCAGGAGTTCCCGAAGGTTCACGAAGGCCCGGACAATCACGATATTCATCCGCACCGCGCGGTCGCTCTTCAGCACGGACGAAAGCATTGCTACGCCGTGCTCGGTGAAAGCGTAAGGCCTGGTGCGCCGGCCGCCGCGTCCGATGTTTGACATCGCAAATTGCGATGTCAAAAACTCGGCTTCCTCGCTGGTGAGCTGAAACATAAAATCGCCCGGAAAGCGGTTGCGGTTTCGCTTCACCGCTTCGTTTAGGCGGAAGGTGGGTACCTGGTAGATCTCGGCCAGGTCGGCGTCCAGCATCACCTTCTGTCCGCGGGCCAGGTAGATTCTCCGTTCGATGAGATTCACGGGCACGGGCAGACGCGCACCCCGCCGCCGCACCGCGCGTTATCATGAGTCTCTCAACGGGAAGGCAAGTGCCTATATGCAACTTCATACCAATCGTCTGCTCCTTGTCGTAGCGGCCTGCTTGGCCATTTCCAGCGCTGCCAGCGCCCAGAACCGTCCTGCCCCCGACCTGGCCAAACAGCCGACGCTCTACGTAGTGGGATACGCGCACCTTGATACCGAATGGCGCTGGGAGTATCCGCAGGTCATCAACCAGTACTTGAAAGATACCCTCGACCGGAACTTCAGCCTGTTCGAAAAGTACCCTCACTACGTATTCAACTTCACGGGCGCCAACCGGTACCGCTTCTTCAAGGAATATTACCCGGCGGATTTCGAAAAGCTGAAGAAGTACGTGGCAACCGGGCACTGGTTTCCGGCCGGATCTTCAATGGAAGAGGGCGACGTCAACGCGCCCAACGCCGAGGGCATCATCCGCCAGGTTCTCTATGGGAATAACTGGTTCCGCAAGGAATTGGGCACGGCCAGCGCGGAATACATGATCCCCGATTGTTTCGGCTTCCCGGCCTCGCTGCCCAGCATTCTGGCGCATGCCGGCGTGCAGGGTTTCTCCACGCAGAAACTGGTATGGGGTTCTTCGGCGCCGGGCGGCGGTCCCGAGTCCCTCGAAAAGACGCCCGAAGGCATCCCTTTCAACGTGGGCGTGTGGGTAGGGCCGGATGGCAGGAGCGTAGTGGCGGCACTGAATCCGGGCGATTACGTGGGCAATGTGACCACCGATCTCAGTAAGCCTTTGCCGGCCGCCGGCTCGCTGGCCGCGCTGGACGAGGTCATGCAGAAACTGCGGGCACTGCCGCAGGTTCCGGCTGGCGCATTCGACCCGGATGCCCAACTGCGGGCCTCCTTGCGCGCCCAGCAGCAGGCGCTCGCCCGTTTGCAGCGCGAACAGAATTTCAGCCGCTATCAGGGCGATTGGGCCGCGCGCGTGCAACAGAACGGCAAGATCAGCGGCGTCTTCGCCGACTATCGTTATTACGGCGCCGGCGACATCGGCGGCGCTCCCAGGGAAGATTCCGTCCAACTGCTGGAGGCCATCGTCACCAAAGGCAGCGGCGCGGTGGGAGCAGCCGCGATCCCCGTGGGCGCGGGTCCGGTGAATGTGATCTCGGCCGCCGCCGACCAACTGTTCCTCGACCTGACACCGGCGGAAATCGCCGGCCTGCCGCGCTTCACCGGCGAAATGGAGCTGACCAACCACTCGGCCGGATCGCTCACCTCGCAAGCCTACGTGAAGCGCTGGCTTCGCAAGCAGGAAACCCTGGCCGACGCCGCCGAAAAGGTTTCGATTGCCGCCGAATGGCTGGGCGGTCGCAAGTATCCCTTGGAGCGGCTCAACAACGCCTGGACGCTGGCCATGGGCACGCATTTCCACGATATCGCCGCCGGAACGGCCACGCCGAAATCGTATGAGTTCGCCTGGAACGACCAGATCATCTCGCTGAACCAGTTCGCCGGCGTGCTCTCCAGCGCCACCCAAACCGTCGCGGCCGCGTTGAACACGCAGACTGTGGGTAGGCCGGTGGTGGTCTACAACACCTTGAATGTGGCGCGCGAAGACATCGTGGAAGCCAGCGTCGATCTGCCGGCCGGCACGAAAGCCGTCCGAGTGGTGGGTCCGGACGGCAAGGAAGTGGCGGCGCAGCTTTCGGGCGGCAAGGTGCTCTTCCTGGCCAAGGCGCCTTCGGTGGGATACGCGGTCTACGACGTATCCCCGGCCCCCGCGGCCGCTTCTGCCTCCGCGCTCAAGGTCTCGGGGTTGTCGCTCGAAAACCAGCGCTATCGCGTCACCATCGACGGCCACGGCGATATCTCCGGCATCTTCGACAAATCGCTGAATCGCGAATTGCTGTCGGCCCCGGCGCGCCTGGCGATTTCCTACGATAATCCGGAACGTTGGCCGGCGTGGAACATGGATTGGGACCAGGAGCAGGCCGCGCCGCGTTCTTACGTGGGCGGCCCCGTCAGGGTCCGCGTGGTGGAAGACGGACCGGTGCGCATAGCAGTGGAAATCGCCCGCGAGACGGAAGGCTCCAGGTTCGTCCAGACCATCAGCCTGGCGGCCGGAGACGCCGGCAACCGCGTGGAGATCGCCAACGCGATCGACTGGAACACCAAGGAAGCCAACCTGAAGGCCGCGTTTCCGCTAGCCGCTTCCAACCAAATGGCCACGTATAACTGGGACATCGGCACCATCCAGCGGCCCACCGCGGAGCCCAGGAAGTTCGAGGTGCCCTCGCACCAGTGGGTCGACCTGACCGACGCCACCGGGACTTTCGGCGCCACCATTCTGACGGACTGCAAGAACGGCTCCGACAAGCCGCGCGACAACGTCATCCGCCTGACCCTGTTGCGGACCCCCGGCACGCGCGGCGGGCCGGAATACCACGACCAGGGGACGCAGGACCTGGGCCATCACGAATTCGTCTACGGCATCGCCGGACATGCCGGCGACTGGCGCCAGGGCCAGACCGACTGGCAGGCCTATCGCCTCAACCAGCCGCTGGTGGCCTTCGAAACCGCGCGCCACGCCGGAGCCCTGGGCAAGGAACTCTCGCTGCTCAAGACCGGCAACCCGGCCATTCGCGTGCTGGCAATGAAAAAAGCCGAGCAGAGCGATGAAGTGATCGTGAGGCTCGTCGAGACCAACGGCCGCCCGGTGGACAATGTGCGGGTTTCCTTCGCCGCTCCGCTTACGGCGGCGCGCGAGGTGAATGGCCAGGAACGGCCGGTGGGGCCGGCCACCATCGCGGTGGGCGCGCTGGTGACGTCCTTCACCGCGTATCAGCCCAGGACATTCGCGGTGAAGTTGGCCACGGCGCCTTTCAAGGTCGCGCCGGTGCAGTCGCGGCCGGTGACTCTGGCTTACGACCTGGCGGCGGCTACCGCCGACGGCGTCAAATCGTCGCCGGGATTCGATGCGCAAGGCCGGGCTCTGGCGGCCGCCATGCTGCCGGGCGAGATCGATTTCGGCGGCGTGATCTTCAAAATGGGCCCCATGGGCGCGGCCAATGCGCTGGTGGCCAAGGGACAGAGCATCGGGTTGCCGGCCGGTTCCTTCAATCGGGTGTATGTGCTGGCGGCGTCTTCGGATGGCGATCGGACGGCCACGTTCCGCGCGGGCGAGAAGGCGGTTGAGCTGAACGTCGAGGATTGGGGCGGATTCATCGGCCAGTGGGACGACCGCGTCTGGCAAGCGACGAAGAGAGACCCCTACGCCGAGATGGTGAAGATCGTGCCCGGCTACATCAAGCGCGCCGACCTGGCATGGTACTGCGACCATCGCCACTCGGCCGCCGGCGTCAACGAGGCCTACGCCTATTCGTACCTGTTCGCGTATGCCATCGACCTGCCGGCCGGAGCGAAGACGCTGACCTTGCCGGACGACGGCAAGATCCGCGTCCTGGCCGTCTCGGTGGCGCAGGAGGGTCCCGGTGTGCGGCCGGTCCAGCCCCTCTACGACACGCTGGAGCGGTAACGCGGGGAGGTTTTGTGGGGCAGGATGGCATCCTGAGGCCGGTTGGCAACCGGCCTGGGCGGCTATGTGCAATCGTCCGAAGGCAGGTTGCCCCCACACTGCCGGATATCCGGTAAACTCACTGGAAGGGTAGCGACCGCCTTTCAGACCGCTCTCTGCGCCGCGGTCAGCGCCAGAGCCCATCCCGCTGTCGACAGTGCCTTACACCCGATGGATGGCCTTCATCGCCAGCGCCGGATCATGCTCAATGATGCTCAAGAGTGCGGCTGCCGGTCCCGTGGGGCGCCGCCCGTCCTGTTCCCAGTTCTGAAGTGTCTTTACGCCGACACCGATCAAATCTGCAAACTCCGACTGCGACAGGCTGGTTCGTTCGCGAATGGTCCGCACGGCGGAAGATCGAACGACTGTCCGGCGCGAAGGCTTTTGCTGGCCGCGCAGAATAGCCCCGGCTTCGCGCACGCTGCCCAGCAGCTCCTCAAGCATCTGTCTTTTCAGTGTCGAACTCCTTTTTGACAACTTTCGCGAGCTGCGAGATTTGTTTCGGCGTCAGATCCGCCGCTCTCACGTAGGAATCAAGCCTTGGTCGATTTGCCCTTCCAACAGCCGCAGCGCCGCCGCAATCGGAAGGCATAAGCGCCGATCCGGGCCCGCCAATAGCGTGAATCCATAGTGCTCATAAAAACGTTGCGCCGCTTCGTCTTTGGCGTCGACCAGCATGGCGAACACGCCCATTTCGACCCGAGCGGTGCGAAGCACGGCGTTCGCCAAGAGGACGCCGCCGAGTCCTTTGCCCTGGAAGGTCTGGTCTACCGCGAGCCTCCCAAGCAGCGCGGCAGGCACAACCGGATAGCGGGGCAGTTTCCTGACGATGTTCGGGGCCAGAGCGCTCAGCGCAATGCCGGTCGCCGCGAGCGTGTAGAAACCGGCCACTTGGTTGGTCTGAACGCTTAACGCGACGAAGCACGTCGCGATACGCCTCTTGATGTCCTGCGAAACCTGTTCGCGAAAGTACCGATCCAGCGGCGGCGAGCCACTCGAAAACCGCGAACGGTCATGGCCGCTCGACAGCGGCTCGATTCGAAAAAGCTCGGTCACCCCTCACTCCACGATGAGGGTGCGGTGGCGTTCCAGCGCGCGAAGGAGGGCGGCCGGCGGAGGCGGTGGATCGAGCAGCAGCGACACGAATTGCTCCTGCGCTTCGCGCGAGAGCCGGATCACTTCGAGGTTGGCCACCGTCCTCTGGGCCGCCTCTTGCGCGGCGGCAACGACGAAATCGCTGATCGAGCGTCCCTGCAGCTCCGCAGCGCGCCGGACAATGGCGAGGGCCTCGGGCGCGATACGAGCCTCGATTCTGGCGGTTCGGTGGTGTTCCTGCGATCTCATTGAGCGCCTCCCATCCGACAACTAATGTACGTGAATCCGCCGTACATGTCAAGTTTCTGAATCTCGGACGTTCGGGTCGATCCGCCGGGCCAGACGTTTGAAGCCATCGCAACCACGAACCACGGGCGTGCGCGATTCGCCCCCGCATCTGGCCGATGCCGACCCTACTGGAGGGCAACGATCTGGCGTTTCGATATCCCGAGGCTACGGAGCAGCGCAGGGCACTTCGACGTAGCACAGAAGCCTCGCTCGTCCTCGAATATGCGGGCGCGCCGAGCGCATTCTGCGGTGGTGGGCTTACGCTTTCGGTTTGCGAAACATCAGCACAGTATAATTGCGTCCGTCGCCGTGACGATTTGGGGACACCGCACGATTGTAAAGGGACCAGCCATCCAACTTCTGTGCCGCTACTATCCGGTCGACCTCGTCCTCATCAGGTTTCCCATCAGAGGTGAAGGGTGTTTCGATGTCGGGTTTGTACTCGTACTCCATTTCTCAATTTTAGAACACCATCCTTTAAGTCTAAAATATGTCAAGGGGGCTATTCACTTCACTCCGGTAGCCCCTACATGTTGTGGTTGCAGACGGCGCGACTCGCGCGGCGGTCCCTGGGAGAACACGCCCTCCGTTGGCGCTGGTAGCGTCCAGGGGCGCCTGCCGGGGACGGCAGATGGTTTTCGGCATGGGCCCGCCGAGCGGCGCGTAGTTGGGCTGAAACGGGCGACCGCGGGCGTTCCAAAGGCCTGAATCAACGGACCGCCGGCAGCCACGACCACAACCCGTAGTGGCCACCGGAGTGAAGTGAATCCCCCGCTATGTCAAATTGGCGATCCGCTGGCCGTCCAGCGCTGATTCAAAGCTCATTTTGAACCGCCGGTAAGACAGGCGACCGGCTTTTCCGCCTACCTCGCCCTATCCCAACCCGGTTTTCCGTTCGGATGGCCTCCACAGGCCCGCCCGCCCCCTACGTATGATACTTCTCCATCGTCCGCGGATTATAAGCCCAGTGGAACTCCAACTCGTACCCCATCGACTTAGCCAGCCCGTCTAAGTCCGGGAACAGTGTCGCATAAGTGATGTTCATGCGGTATAACTCGCGCATCCCCACTTCGCGGACGGCGTGAGTCAAGACGCACTTGGCGAGAATGTTCTCCTGGTCGGCGTCGCCGAGCGTATCTTCTATCGCCACATCGAGCACGCCCGGTACGGCGAACGTGCCGGATTGCGCGATCAGGCGGCGATTCATGGTGTAGGGCTCGCCCATCCAGATGAAGCGGCGGCGGCCCTTCAGGAAATAGCGCTGGAAATTGCCCTTCACGCGCGGGTCCGTACGAACCGGGGTGGGCGCGCGGCTGCTATCCACGCGCGCGGGGTTCATGGCCCACACCACGCCGTCGCCCAGGGTGCGCTCCAGGGCGAAGAATGCCGCCACGTATGGCGACCAGGTGAAATCGATCAGGCGCGTGGGGGCGCCGTGGTGCTGCATCAGCGCGAGCCATTGGAAATCGTCGTCCCAGTCGGGCGGCTTGTCGAGGAACTGGTGGGCTTTGCGTTTGAAGATGCGCAGAATGCGCGCCTCCTGCTGGCTCCAGGCCTCCGTCGCGACGCCGGAGTTCTGCAGATACCGCGAAAGCGAGCTGTAGAGCGGCCAGCGTTCGTCGCGCTCGCCGCGAAACGCCCAGTGGGAATAGGGTGGATGCGTGACCAGGTCGAGAAACGCCTCCCAGGTTTCCAGCCGGAAGACGGGGTAGGGCCGGCGGCGGGTCCTTGTCCTTGTGGGCATGGTGATTCTCCGGGCGAGTGCTGCGCCCCATCCTCCATGGTAGCGGGATCGCGCCTTACCGGCTCGATGCTAATGGCCGATCCACCGGGCCAGGCCGAAGGCGGCGGCCGAAGCCAGCCCGCCAATGGTCACGGTCTGCAAACCGCCGCGCCAGGGAGATATGCCGGTCAGCCTGCCTTTCACATACCCGAACGCAAACAGCGCCGCCAGGGTGACGCCCACCGAGATCTTGAGTCCGGTGTAAAGATCGCCGGCCAGCATGTAGGGCGCCAGGGGCACCAGCCCACCTACTATGTACGACGCGGCGATGGCGACGGCGCTGTTGCGCGCGCGCCGGGGGTCGGGCTCCTCGAACCCCAGCTCGAAGCGCATCATGAAATCCACCCAGCGTTTTGAGTCGGAGCAGATGGCGTGAACCACGGGAGCGAGGTCCGCTTCGGCCATGCCGTAGCCGCGGAACACGTCGGCCACCTCCTCGGTTTCGCGGTCGGGCAACTCCACGGTCTCGCGGTATTCCCGCGCCTGCTCGGACAGGTAGTGGTCGCGGTCGGTGCGCGCGGCCAGGTAGCCGCCCAGGCCCATGGCGATGGAACCGGCGGCGATTTCCGCCAGGCCCGCAATTACCACGATTCCGGTTTGCGAAACCGTGCCGGAAAGCCCCGCGGCAAGAGCGAACGGCACGGTCAGGCCGTCGGCCATTCCGATGACAACGTCGCGGACCGTTTCCGAGGCTTCGAAGTGTTTTTCGGCGTGAGGAGCGGTGGGCATAAACCCCTCATGATACATGCTGAGCGGGCCCTTTGGCGCGAGCGCAGAAGCAGTCCGGTTTCGCGTCTCCCGGTGTTACGCCTAAGGAATTCTCGATGCCCGGCGGAGCAAAATGCCCGGGTTCCGGCTCCTCCACGCTACCTTGCGGCTTGCGCCGGTCGGTCACCGCGCGCTTGGCGGCGGAGCGGATGACGAAGCGCTCATCGCGGTCCAGCGGCTTCTTGCGTTCGCCATTACGATCGATGGCCCGTTAGCGGATTCCACGCACGGGCGCTATCCTGGTGATGTCCGAGGCGAAATCAAATGTCGAGGGTTGCACTGTTGGCGTGTTGGAAGCCCAAACCGGGGAAGGAACCGACGTCCCTGTGGCGCCCGTTGCGATTAGGGCCGATTGACGTTCCCGGAACAAAGCTGCCCTAATATGCCGGTAATGATCGTAAGACTTGGTTCTCTCAGGCAAGCCAGCGAGGGTCTTCGTCTGGGAACCGTTCGCAGACCTCCGAGAGGAGTCCCGAAGTCGGAATATGCCAGTCGCGATTTTTACGATGTCTGGCTGCCCAATCTTTCGCCCAGCCAGGAGCTCATGAAGCAGGGGCGGTCGGCGCGGAACGAAAAGGAGTGGTCTGTTTTTCAGCGTAAATTTCGAGCTGAAATGAACCAGTCCGGCGCTGATGAGATCCTCGATATTTTGGCCGCGCTTTCCCACACGGCCGATTTCTCGCTGGGGTGCTATTGTCAGGACGAAAACCGATGCCACCGTTCGATCTTGAGGCAGTTGCTCGCCGAACGCGGCGCCAGGTTTGGTGAGATATGAGCGCCTGCCGCCATGGTTGGGCTAGCCCACGGGAAGCCGCGGCCGCGAGCGGCAAGGAGCCATTCCAGGCCATTTTCATCGAGCCCCATCGGGAACGGGGACGGGCATCATGAACGAATTGCGGCGGGACATCCTGCATTCCATCGGCAACACCTCTCTATTGGCCTTGCGCAAGATCGTGCCCCGGAACGGCTCCCGTATCCTGCTGAAACTGGAAAGCGAGAACCCCACAGGCAGCATGAAGGACCGGATGGCGTTTGCCATGATCGAAGCGGCCGAGGCGGACGGACGTCTCACCGCGGATGGTTCTGTCGTCGAATATACCGGCGGCAGCACCGGCGTGTCCCTGTCTCTAGTCTGCGCGGTGAAGGGATATCCCCTGCACATTGTGACTTCGGATGCCTTCTCCCGGGAAAAACTCGATCATATGAGAATTCTGGGGGCCAGGCTTCAAATCGTGCCAAGCGAGAGCGGCCGCATGACGGAGAAATTAACCCGGGACATGATCGAAGCCGCCCACGTCGTCGCGGCAAAGACTGGCAGCTTCTGGACCGATCAGATGAACAATAAGGACCAGCTTGCGGCCTATCGCAAAATGGCGGAGGAAATCTGGGTTCAGACCGACGGACAGATCGATGGCTTTGTCCAGAGCGTGGGTACCGCGGCGTCCCTTCGGGGTACCGGGGAAGCCTTGCGCCGCCATCATGAACGGATCAGAATCGTCGCCGTGGAGCCCGCCGAATCCCCGGTTTTGTCGGGCGGCCAGACCGGCGCTCATAAAATCGATGGGATCGGAGCGGGTTTTGTAGTGCCGCTTTGGCAGGAGAACGTCGCCGATCGGATTGAACAGGTTTCCACGGAGGAGGCGGTGGCCATGGCCATTCGGCTGGCCCGTGAGGAAGGCCTTTTTGCGGGGACTTCCACTGGCGCCAATGTCACCGCCGCTTTGCGAGTAGCCGAACAACTGGGACCCGGCGCGACCATTGTCACCGTCATGTGCGACACCGGTATGAAATATCTCAGCCGGATTGCAAACGGTCTCTGGGGCCTCGTCTGAATACCACGGCAGGGCCGTGCCGTCCAGTTCCGGCCTGAATTCAGTGGGTGGCTGGTTTGGAGTACCCGTTCGCAATTTGGCTTCGTTTCGTCATCGGCCTCCCTCACCGCCGGGCAATCCTGCATAATGGGTATTGAAGATCTCTTTGCCGGGATATATAATCACTACGGGCAAGAAGTAGCACCTCCCGTTAGTGGTGGTGATTTAGGAGTGCGCCATGGGGTCCAACGGCAAGCCTGATCGGGGGCTGGTCCAATTCAATTCCGAAGAGTGTAAAGGCTGCGGTCTGTGCGTCGAGGCCTGCCCGCCCAAGGTCCTGCGCCTCGGGGAGCACCTCAATCACTACGGATATCATCCCGCCGAATACCTGGGATCGGGATGCACCGGCTGCGGCATCTGCTACTTTGCCTGCCCCGAACCGGGCGGCATCGCAGTGTTGCGCCGGGTGGCTTGAGACCGGGGGAGGCAGCCATGGAAAAACAACTTACCAAGGGCAATGAAGCCATCGTGAAGGCGGCGGTGCTGGCGGGCGCGCGCGCCTATTATGGATACCCCATCACTCCGGCCAGCGAGATCGCCGAAGCGGCGGCGCTTTACTTTCCCAGGGTGGGCGGCGTATTCGTGCAGGCGGAAAGCGAAGTGGCCGCCATCAATATGGTGTTTGGCGCGGCATCGGCCGGCATCCGCTCGATGAGCGCGTCCAGCGGGCCGGGCATCAGTCTCATGCAGGAAGGTTTCAGCTACCTGGCGGGAGCGGAACTGCCCTGCGTGGTGGCCGACATCATGCGAGCCGGCCCGGGCCTGGGCAACATCGCACCGGAACAGGGCGACTACTTTCAGGTGGTCAAAGGCGGCGGCCATGGCAACTACCGAACGCTGGTCCTGGCGCCCGATTCCGTGCAGGAAATGGCCGACCTGACTACTCTGGCCTTCGACCTCGCCGACCGGTACCGCAATCCGGTGGTGGTGCTGACCGATGGCAATATCGGCCAGATGATGGAGCCGGTGGAATTTGCCGCGGCCCGCCCCGTGCCACCTCCGGCCGATTGGTGCGTGACCGGCACGGCCGAGACCCACCGCAATCTCATCAGCTCCATCTTCATCGAGCCGGACCTTCAGGAGAAGCACATCCGCAAGCTGGAAGCCAAGTACCTGGAAGCCGAACGTCACGAGGTGCGCGCCGAGTGCTGGCGCACGGATGACGCCGAAATCGTTCTGGTTGGTTACGGCATCATGGGACGGATTCTGAAAGCCGTGGTCGAGCAGGCCCGCGCTTCAGGTATTCGCGCCGGCTTGCTCCGGCCGATCACGCTATACCCCTTCCCCAAGGAACTCATCCGCACCATCAGCCGCCATGCCAAGGCATTTGCGGTGGTGGAACTGAGCAACGGGCAGATGGTGGACGACGTTCGCCTGGCCCTGGGGGGAAGCTGTCCCGTGGAGTTTTACGCGCGCGTGGGCGGAATGGTGCCCTCCGCAGAGGAAGTGCTGGGGTTTGTCGAACGGAAATTCGGCGTGACCGCCGGGGAGGTCCTCGTCCATGTCTAGCTCCACGGTTGAAGGGTTCACCGTAACCCACGAAAGATCCGAGAGCTTCTACCAGCGCTTCGAACGCAAGGCCGAAGCGCAGCACCAGACGCATTATTGTCCGGGATGCGGCCACGGCATCATCACCAAGCTCCTGGCCGGCGCGCTGGATCAACTGGGCGTGCGGGAACGCACCGTGCTGATCAACCCGGTGGGCTGCTCGGTGTTCGGATATTACTATTTCGACGTGGGCAGCATCCAGGCGGCCCACGGGCGGGCGTCGGCGGTGGCTACGGGGGTGAAGCGCAGCCGCCCCGGGAGCGTTGTGATCAGCTACCAGGGCGACGGCGACTTGGCCGCCATCGGCACGGCCGAGATCGTTCACGCCGCCAATCGCGGCGAGCCCATCACCGTCATCTTCGTCAACAACGGCATCTATGGGATGACCGGCGGGCAGATGGCGCCCACCACTCCGCTAGGGAAGAAGAGCACCACTTCGCCCCTCGGACGCTCGGCCATCAACGAGGGATACCCGCTGCACGTCTGTGAACTGCTGGCCACTTTGGAAGCCCCGGTCTTCCTGGAGCGCGTGGCGTTGGGCAACAACAAGCAGATCATGAACGCCGCCAAGGCGATCCGGCGCGCGGTGGAGAACCAGGTGCGCGGCCTGGGGTTCTCGCTGGTGGAAGTGCTCTCGCCCTGCCCCACCATCTGGAAGTTGGACCCGGTGGACGCGCAGCGTTTCGTGCGCGAGGACATGGCCTCCGTATTCCCGATCGGCAATTCGCGCGACCACACCGCGTCGGCCACGCCGCGGCCGGCGGCAGCGACGCCTCCCGCACCGGAAGATATACCGGCCCTGCTCGGCCTGGTGGACGGCAACGCCGCTAAAACGGTGGCTCCGTGCGCCGCCAACAACCTGGATGTGCGCATCCGCGTAGCCGGTTTTGGAGGCCAGGGCGTCCTGATGCTCGGCGAAGTGCTGGCGGAAGCCGGCCTGGACTCGGGTTGCGAAGTCTCCTGGCTACCGTCCTACGGGCCCGAGATGCGCTCGGGGACGTCGAATTGCCATGTCCGCCTGGCGAGCCACCCCATCGATTCGCCGCTGGTCTCGCGCCCCAACGTGCTGTTGGCGATGAACGAGCCCTCGCTACGCAAGTTTCTGCCCTCGGTAGAACCCGGCGGCACTGTCCTTTACAACGCCGACGCATTCCCGGAAGACTGCGTCCGCAGCGACCTGCGCGCGGTGGCTCTGCCCTTCACCGAACTGGCCGACGCACTGGGCGCCGCCAAGGCCGGCAACATGGTGATGCTGGGCGCCCTGATGGAAGCCACCGGCCTGCTGGACGACGAGATCATCCACGGCGCGCTCCACAGACTGGTCAAGACCCAGAAGTGGTACGACCTGGACGTCGCCGCCTTGGAACTTGGCCGCGAAGAGTTCCGCAAGTGCGCCATGCCGGTAAGCGAAGACTATCTGTGGGGAGTTTGAGCCGGGTCAGCCTGATCTGGCCGCCACGCGATTTTGTGCGCTCGGCACAAAATCGAACTAAAACAAAGGAGATAGACCCAGTTTCTTGTGCCGCGGCACAAAACCGAGTCAGGTGAGCCCGCCGCTCAGCTCTCTTCCCACCCACGAAAGCGGTGCTGGTGCTCCGCCATGTCCACGCACTTGCCGCGGAAGCGGACGCCCTCCATTTCCAGGCGGGTGCGCTGCTCCAGGCCGGCTTCGCCGTGCAGCTTGATCCGTCCTCCCGCGCCCAGCACGCGCTGCCAGGGCAAGGACCCGGACGGCGACGCGCGCAGAATTTGGACCACCTGGCGGTGGTGCAGCGGATACCCGGCCGCGGCCGCCACTTGGGCGTAGGTAGCCACTTTCCCGCGCGGAATCTGGCGGATCGCCTGGCGGATGGCGGCGTCGCGCCGCGCGCTCTTGGGCGCTCGCACGATCTTGCGGGCAGCCTCGCGGGCGGTCAATTTGCGGGGCATGTCGCGGCGCGCAGCAACTCCTTCTCGATGCTCAACAGAATGCAACCGGGGCTCTTGACTTCCTGGATCGACAGGCCGTTCCAGTTGAGGCCGCCGGGAACCCAGTCCGGCGGAACGGTGACGCGCATCTCCGTGACCACCCGGCTGACGATTTCGATCTGCCGGGTGGCGGCGTCGAAGCGGGCCTGCACGCGCGCCGTAACCGCTAGATCGCGCCGCGGCACAACGATGCTGGTTTCGATGCGGATTCGGTCCTTGCCACGCAGCACCATCACCACCACGCGCTGGGCCTCCACTTTCCGGTTCATGGTCTCGGTGTACTGCCGGGCATTCTCGATGGGCTTGCCTTCCAGCTCGACGATGCGGTCTCCCATCTTCAGCGGACCGTTGTACTTCTCGCCCAGGTAGGAAACCAGCAGGCCCGGACCCGGGTCGTCCGGCTTGAAGCCGAAATTGCCCATATCGAGCGAGGCGCCCGAACCGGACGGCACGCGCGTGGGCGGCAGGATGTCGTTGCGCTCGGTGGGATCGAACTTGGTCATGCGGATCCAGTAGCAACGGCCGAAGCTGGGAGAATTGGTTTCGCAATCGATGGAGGCCGGGAATTCGTCCAGGCGGTGCCCCAGCAGCCACTGGAAAACCGCCGCGTTGGTGATGCTTGCAGGCGCGCGCCATTCCAGATTCACGCCCGCTTTCCTCAGCTTCTCCGCCAGTTCCGAATCGCCGGACCCCGCGCCGACCCACAATACGGGAGCGTTGGTGAAATTGGCGGCAAAGACGCGTCCCGTGGTCACGGCGGCCTCGGGCGACCCGCCCAGCGCCAGCGCGGCGGCCCACCGGTCCGGGATGCGCGAGATGGTGTAGAACACCGCGGCCGAAGCTTCGCCGCGACCGGCAAGGTAGATGCGGCCGGGGTCCACGCCGCCAGCGCGAATGGCGTCGCCCACTGCCGCGTCCAGCGCCTGCACGCGGGCGTCGATGCCGCCCGCCTGTGCCGATGCCGCGGCCGTGGGAGAAGCGATCACCTTCCATCCGAGGTCCTTGGTCCACGCCTGCCATTGGGGCGCGTCGGCAGCGTCGAGCAACGCGATAGCGGGCGTTTTCTCCGGGGCCGGCGCGGCCGCGACCGGCAGGTCCGCTTGCGCCAGCGCGCAGGAACACGCCAGGAGGCTAATTGTGCCGCAGACGAGCGCGGATTCTCTTGGCCAGTTTCTCAATGTCGTCGGTCTTTTTCAGAGTGGAAATGGAGAGAACGGTGTAGTCGTTCTTCTCCAGGTCCTGTTGCAGTTGTTGCGCCAGATCGGCCAATTGGGCGGCGTCCTTGATATTCTGCTGGTGCTCCGCCTTGAGGATTTCATCCTTCTGCAGCTTGCCGTTGGGCAGCCGGATGTCGTCCGGTTGATCGGCCGCGCCTGGGTTGCCGCGGGTTTGCGGCGCGGGCGGACCGGCCAGCGCAAAGACGGCCGCCAGAGAAAAACCGAGCGCACAGCGGCGCAGCCAATGTGTCATGGAAGAACCTGTCCCATTCATGATAGCCCGTGGGGCGGGCGGCCGATCTGCCTCGCGCGCCCCCATGTTACGATCGAATCCTCGGAATGGATGAGGACGGGCTGAAATCCACGTTGCGCTCCATGCGCGAGGACTGGGACCGCCGCGCGCGGGAAAACGCGCGGCATTACGTGGCGACCCGGCAGGCGGACTGGACCGACGAGGAGTTCTTCGCGTCCGGCGAAAAGGAAGTTGCCGACGAGATCCTCGGAGAGATGGCTAACATCTGCCAGGGGCGCGAGCCGGCCTCGATGCGAGTGCTGGAGATCGGCTGCGGGGCGGGGCGGGTCACGCGCGCGCTGGCCCGGTTATTCGGCGAAGTCCATGCCGTGGACGTCAGCGGCGAGATGGTGGCGCAGGCGCGCGCCGCGCTGGCCGGCCAGGCGAACGGGTTCGTGTACCAGAACAACGGGATGGACCTGTCGGTGGTTCCGGATCTTCCCTTCGATTTCGCCTTTTCGGTGATCGTGTTTCAGCACATCCCCAGCCGCGACGTGATCGCGAGCTATTTCCGCGAGGTGGCGCGGTTGCTGCGGCCCGGCGCGCTGTTCAAGGTGCAGGTGCTGGGATGTCCGGAAATTCCGAAACCGCAGCCGGCGCCCGTGACGGGCCAGGTTTCCCGGCCGCTCTGGAAGAGGCTGCTACGGCCCATCCACCGGCTGTGGCGGCTCGACCCGCCGCCTGTTCGGACGTCGCCCTTCGACCCGCCGGATACCTGGGTGGGCGTCATGTTCACCGCGGAGGATGCGCAGGCGCTTTGCGACCAGTGCGGTTTCGAATTGCGCCACCAGCGCGGCGCGGGCGAGCAGGAATACTGGCTGTGGTGCTTTAAAAAGTAAGACCGGTTCCAGGGCGGCCCTTTACCGTGGCGCCGCCGCGTAGTCGGCCAGGCGGATCTGGGGGCAGTTCAGTTCGCGGTTGAGCGTGGCGGCCAGGTGTTTGGGGGTGAAGACCGCCGGCAGCGAACCAGGCGTTACATTACCTGGGTACGAAGAGACCGGACTCATTTGGAATGTCAGGGCAGAAGGGGGAAAGCTAAAACTCAGCCCGGACCACTGGCCGTTTCTGACGAATCCGGAGGTGGGGTCACGGAGGCTGTAACCCCACTCCGGCTGAGGGGCATTTAGCGCGGTGCGCCAAGTCAAATGGCTCCTTCCGCGGTCGTCCTCCGACAGCCTGACGTTGCCGAAATCAGGGACGTAGTTCCAATCGCCCTCAGATCTCAAGGCCACGCTGGCTTGCCGTTCGTAAACCTCGACCTCGCCCCGCACTTTCAGATCCACTTCGGCGTGCAATGTCTGGAGCGCATAGTCGTCGATGCGAAACACAATCCAGTCGCGTCCGTCGCCGCTGGTAGTCATGTGGAGGTCTAAAGACGCAGCCGAAAACCACCCAGGGAGTTGAGACCCGTGCATGGATACTGCCGACGGTTTGAAGGCCAGCAGTTTCCGGGGCCAGCCGCTGAGCTTCACCGGGATACCGATTTGGCCCTTCGTCTGGCTGAAGATGTTGCCGGGGTCCAGATGTCCCGGATCGGGATCGAACTGGACCGCGACGCTCCGAAACCTGGGCTCATCCTGCCCGGGACGGGGAAACAACGTTCGCAACCCGGCGGCGAGCCAGAACTCTGTCCAGACGAGCGCCAATCCGCCGAGCATGATTGCGAGCACCCGCACCGGGGCGGTCCGCCGGCGCGCGTACTGCCACACCGCTAGGGAGAATCCCACCACGGGAAGCAGCCACTGGGCGGCGCCCCTAAATCCCATCCACGAAGGCTTTCCTTGAACCGCGGTATCCAGCCAGCGGATGAGGGGAATTTGAATCAAGACAAGAGAAATCCATAAGGCGACGTAGAACAGAAGGCCGGCCAGCACGAACTCGCGCGTCATCCGGGTCAGCGCGGCCACCACGAACGGCATGGCGAGAAACGCCAGCAGCCAGCATTGACGCCAGAGCAGGCCGGGCAACAGAGTGAGCGGGTTGAAGCCGCTCGCCAGAAGGATGACGCAGTCGGAGATGAATAGCGGCAGTCCCAGGAATGCGGCGAGGAACAGGAACTTG
>Ga0326728_10008457_pt1 | contig 25577 bp, 20 predicted proteins | sample MB3enrmetagenome_FD_207602 | JGI IMG/M metagenome (GOLD analysis project Ga0326728, IMG submission 207602) | Lab enriched peat soil microbial communities from McLean, Ithaca, NY, United States - MB31MN | ecosystem: Environmental > Terrestrial > Soil > Wetlands > Peat | place: USA: New York... | reverse complement strand
GTTGATCAGTACAGTCTGTCGGCTTCTGGGCGGTAGAATGGATCGTCATAAAGCTCAGTGTTTTCAAGCTCTCTGACGCCTCTGCCGCCCATTTGTTCAACCGGTTTATGAGGGATTCGGGCTAGCGTCTGCTTCAACTTCTCTCTTTCATCTGGGGAGAGGCCCTCCAACTCGTCGGCCATCTCCTTTGCTGCCGCTAGCTTCCTATCTGTCCAGGGGAATGGCTTTCCGCAGTGCTGGCAAAAGCCGGGCGCTGGCACCTGTCCCATGCCAACTACCGTATAACTCGGGTCTATGTAATCGCCTTGAATCGGTTTGTTGCATGCTGGGCAGGCTGCGATCGTGGCTTCACCGCATTTGTCGCAGAACTTCTTGTTGAACTGCGGGCTGGCAACGAAACGGTCATTCACAATGTGTCCGTTCAAGCACACGAGGGCTACGTCGTAACGGGGGGATGGTTCGTTGTAGAGGTCCACTTCTTTCTGATTCATCCTAGCAGGTACGCTCCACCTGCTTGTTTGACGGAATGTGCGCCGCTCCACTCCAACCAGAGTTGAATACGAAGATCTTGATGGCTTTCATCCCGGCCACGATCGCCGCAAGAACTCCGAATGGCAAGAACACTGTGAAGAGTGCAATATTACCCGCGCGACTTGAGCTGATCGTTGATCTCCACCAGTTCCCAAGGGCCGCCCTCTTGGCTTCGGACGCGCGCATGCAGGCGATGACCTGCTCACGCCGAAGGCGCTTGGTCTCTTCGTCGGCCAATTGTTGAACGCGCAGTCGGATGTAGCTCAGAATCGTTTCCTTCTCGTCTCCGCGGGATTCAACCAGAGCTTTTGCCATGATTCCTTGCGAAAACCGCTTTTCCGCCACCTCTTGGGCAGCAACCTGATAGAAACGTTCCTCGGTTCTATTCACATTTCGCTACGCAGAATGTTGTTTGCATGGAAGGAATTCCCTGATAACCGGATAATAACCGGGAGACGCGGAATTCATTCCGGCTTTGATTATCACTCGCCTCAAGTTTATGAAGGGAACGCAAACGCGTCAATGCAGGATTGCAACTTTTTGCGCATTTATGCGCCCGGCCTGGCGAAGTTACGGGCTTCCGCCTTGCGGCGAAAACGGTCCCACCTATAATGCGCCGATGCTCGATATCAAACTGATTCGCGAACGGCCAGATTTCGCGCGCCTGCGCCTTGCGACGCGCGGGGCAGGGGATGAGACCCGCATCGACGAGCTGCTGAAGTTCGACGAGCAACGGCGCAGACTATTGGCCGAGGTCGAGGCGCTCAAGGCCCAACGCAAACGCGAGTCCAAGGCAATGGCCGCACGGGTGCCGAAGCTGGTGCGGGAGGATCTCCTGGCAGAAGGAGCCACGGAAGTCATGGCGCAAGAATTCGAAGCGAGGAAAACAGTAATGCGCGCCCTGGCCGACCGGATCACGGCGCTGGACAAGCAGGCCGAAGAGGCGGAAGAGGCGCGAACCCAATTGATGCTGCGGCTGCCGAATTTGCCGCACGAATCGGTGCCGGTCGGCAAGAGCGCGGAGGATAACCGGGTGGTGCGTCTTCACGGCGAGAAGCCGGCGTTCGCCTTTGCGCCGAAGTCGCACGTGGAACTGTGCGAAAGTCTGGGGCTGGTGGATTTTAAGCGCGCGGCCAGTCTCTCGGGGAGCGGGTTTGTGCTTTACACTAATTGGGGGGCGAAGCTGGAGCGGGCGTTGATACAGTTCATGCTCGACTTGCACACGAGCGAGCACAGTTACACCGAGGTGTCGCCGCCGTTCATGGTGGGGCCGCAATGCCTGGAAGGGGTGGGCCAGTTCCCGAAGTTCGCGGACCAATATTACGCGGTGCAGGAAGGGCTGGACGCGAGCACGCTGGGCAAGCTGTATCTTATCCCGACGGCGGAAACGCCCGTGGCCAATATTCACCGGGAGGAGATTCTGAAGGAGAGCGAGCTGCCGATTCGGTATTGCGCCTACACGCCGTGCTTTCGCGGGGAGGCCGGGGCGGCGGGGGTCGGCACGCGCGGGATGATCCGGGTGCATCAGTTCGACAAGGTGGAGCTGATCGGGATCGTGAAGCCGGAGAACAGTTACGAGGAGCAGGAGAAGATGGTCACGTGCGCCGAGCGGGTGCTGCAATTGCTGGGCTTGCACTACCGAGTGGTGCTGCTGTGCACGGGGGATATGGGGTTCGCGAGCGCGAAGACGTACGACCTCGAAGTTTGGGCGCCAGGGCAGGGGAGTTATCTGGAGGTTTCGAGCGTCTCGAATTGCGAGGATTTCCAGGCGCGCCGGATGAGCCTGCGCTTCAAGGGGGCGAGCGGGGAGAACCGGTTTCCGCATATTTTGAATGGCAGCGGCACGGCGCTTGCTCGGCTGTTTGTGGCGCTGGTGGAAACGTATCAGCAGGCGGACGGGAGCCTGGCGGTTCCCAAGGGCTTGCAGGCTTACCTCAAGACGGAGCGGATTCAGGCGTGAGGGGCTTGGCCGAAGCAGCGGAGAGCAGAACCACAGATGAACCCAGCGCGGCACAGCCGCAACCGAAGATAGCAAATAGCCAATGGCAAATAGCCGATGTGCGGGGGCACCCGAGATTTGCGCAGGCTGCGCAAACTTTGATGGATAGTAGTACAGATGAACACAGATTCTGCGGATGAAAATTCTCCTCGCGAGCAGCGAACTGCATCCTTACTCGAAGACGGGCGGGCTGGCGGACATGGTCGGCGCGCTGGCCAAGACGCTGGCGCACGCCGGGCACCGGGTGGGGGTAGTGACGCCGTTATACGCGGGAATCCGGGAGCGTTTCCCGCAACTCGAGCGACTTGATTTGCCGCTAGCATTCCCGCTGGGAAAACAGCAAGTCCGCGGTGAGATCTGGAGCCTGGAGCCGCTAGATGGGCTGACGGTGTATTTTGTGGACCAGCCGGCCTTCTATGGGCGCGCTGATCTGTATCAAGCGGAGGGCACCGATTACCCGGACAATGCAGAGCGGTTCATGTTCTTCTCCAAGGCTGCCGCGCATCTGGCACTGCATTTGCCCTGGGGGCCGGAGGTGTTGCACGTGCACGATTGGCAAGCGGGAATGGCCGCGCTGCTGGTTCAGCACCAGCAGAAGGTGGCGGGGCAGGGCGGCAGACCCGGGATCTGCCTGACGATTCATAACCTGGCATACCAGGGGCTGTTCCCCGCCGCCAAGTATGCGCTGACGAACCTGCCCTGGGACTATTTCACCCCGGCGGGAGTGGAGTTCTACGGCCAAATGAGTTGTTTGAAGGCCGGGATCGTGTTTTCGGATGCCATTACGACCGTCAGCCCGCGGTATGCGCGCGAAATCACCACGGAAGAGATGGGTTGCGGCCTCGACGGCCTGCTGCGCCAGCGGAATAGCTCGCTCCTGGGCATTTTGAACGGCGTGGATTACGAGGAATGGAACACGATAAGCAATCCTTATCTAAAACATGCTTATACGGCGGCCGACCTGAGCGGCAAGGCGGCCAACAAGCTCGAACTGCAGAAGGAGTTCGACTTGCCCATTGATGCCGAGGTGCCGTTATTCGGGAACATTGGCCGGCTGGCGGAACAGAAAGGCGTGGAAATCCTGCTGGGCGCACTGGAGCAAATGCTTAGCTCAGGACTGCAATTCGTCGCGGTCGGCAGCGGCGCGCCGGCCTTCCAGCGTGCCTACCAGGACCTCACGCGTCGGCATCCAACGCAAGTCGCTGTCCGGATAGGATTCGACGAGGGCCTGTCGCATCGGATCGAGGCAGGCTGCGATTTCTTCCTGATGCCGTCCCGGTTTGAGCCGTGCGGCCTCAACCAAATGTACGGGCTGCGTTACGGCACCATTCCCATCGTCCGAACCACCGGCGGCCTGGACGACACGGTTATTGATATCCGAGAGGATCCCGAGAAGGCCAACGGCATCAAGTTTATCGAATACTCCGCGTCTGCGCTGGCCAAAGGCATCCGCAAGGCGCTGGCGCTCTACGAGGAACCGGAGCTATTGCATCGCTTCCGCACCAATGCTATGTCCGCCGACTTTTCCTGGAACCGAACTGTCGGTGAGTACCTGAAGGTATATGAAAAGGCCAGGTTTCACGGTGGGCACTTTGGCGACCGGAGTAGAGGAGGGTCGTAGCCGAAATGGGCGTATTATGCGGAAGATGTCCGGTGCCGTATTGAATATAACTAACGTTGTGCGAATAATATGCCCCTGCAATGCACGGAATACATGGAAAACAAGCGTTCGCCGACGTGGGGCTTGACACATCTTGAATTGGTGGCGGGTGGCTGAGTTGCATCCTTGGGGGCATGGGATTCATTTCCACTTGTTGGTTAATCGTCGGCTGGATGTTCGTGTGGTTCGGCGGGTTGTCATGCGATTGGCAGGATTCCCGAACGGGTTAGTTTCTGCCAAAGCGTAATGAGATTGGGGACCTCTTGAAGCTTGCTCTGGGCCAACTTGAGGCACGGGGTGGCGGTCTCCTGGTTTAGCGTTTCGCGTTCTCCCACATGGAGACTCCGTTTTGAACAACGGAAGAAAACACCATAGGAGGGCGCGCTGTTGCTGGTCTCGGTCCACCGCCCCACTCAGGAGGATTCGTTCAACTCACTTTCGATTTCTCGGTGGCGCAGCGTAACAGGTCGGATGGGGATACCGTGAGGCAGCACAGGTTGCTTGAAGGAAGCGTGTGAACTTAGAAACGGGCACTGCGGGACGCAGAGTGGTAAAGGAGCTTGCCCAAGGGCGGCGAGGTGATAGTCTTCGGAATGGAATTGTAAAGCATATGTGGAAGGGTGGAAATGTGGCAGTGATGAGCGCGCTGGCTACGTGCTTGGTGATGGGCTGTGCTGTGCCGCGTGCGGGGCCGAAAAGGGCGCTGAAAGTTCCATCACCTGAAGGGGCTAGGCAGTCGTCTGGAATGGAAGACACAAACGCGGGAACCATGTCGGTCATCGAGGCGTCACGTAATAGCTGTGTGTTGGTAGAGCGTGGGCCGGGCCGGGGAACCGGTTTTTGGCTCACAACACAGCACGTTGCGACCTGTTTCCACGTTGTAGGTAAGACAACCGTAAACGACACGAATGTTCCGAGTGGATGGCATTCGGTTGCGAGCTGGCAGGCGAATGGGGCCAGTTTTCAAGTGCTGGTTGCCGATAACCTGAAGGTGGTTACCCCAACAGGCGAGAAACTCGACGCAGAATTGGTATCATTACCGGGAAAGCTGGATCGAGATGGCGCGCCGTTTTTCGCGGATTTCGCAATCCTGAAAGTAAAGACCTTACCAATGAAGGCGCACGGTTGCCTCAGCTTGGCACGAGCAGGAACGGAGGTAACAATCGGTGAGGAAGTGGTTTTCTCGGGGTTTCCTTTAGACTCCGTTGGACGGGTCGGAATGGTAACGCTTAGGGGTATGGTTTGTGGAAAAAGCCCAGACAATTTGCTGTTTGGAATAGAATCGTCGATCAACCAGGGCAATTCGGGTGGTGCGGTGCTCACGGCAAAAGGAGAGGCAATCGGGATAATTACGCTTAGGGAAGGCGCGCTTTTAACGGGGCTGAACAGCGTGCGGGATATAATAAGGGAGAACCAACGTAGTGGTAGTGTTGTGCTTATGGGGGTCGATCCCAACAAAGCAATTCTCGACCTAATTGATACGTTGGACAAGTACATCAGCGTTGGGATCGGATACGCTTGGAGTACGGAAAGCCTCCGAAAGTACTGCGAGAACCACCCTTATGTTCTGAGGTGAACCAGATATGAGCTACTTCAACGGTGTCATTTGCCCTATTTGTGACCTCTGGGATGAATTGCTATTCAAGCCAGGTCGGCAGCGCTGGGTTACGTGTGCTCGTGGTCATCGGTTCGACGCCTTCGTGGTCTTGGGGCGGGAGGGTGGTCGTAAGCGGAAGGGTTATTCGCCCGAGGAGCTTGCTCGCCGAAGTGAGCGTCTCGCCAGGGCGAGGGCGTTGCGTTGGCCGGCGACCCCTCCCGGTCCGGTGAAGTCCCCTGCGCTGCCCGCCACAGGGGATTCTCGGGAAGAAACGTGAGGCCAAAGGGACGGGTCGTTTCTGAGTGTCGAGGTTGGGACGGAGAGCGTGCGCCAGTGACGTTCAGCACGCCTGCGGGGCCGGGCGCGCGCGGCTCCGCCTGGACACCCTGACCGGGTCCTGCCCCTTCGGGGGGCGTGGTGTGATGTGTCGGTCGAAAATGCGGTTGACAGCAAACATGGTGCGCCGTTCCCGATTGACCAGCGGTAGCGTCTTTGATAGGATTTCCCGTAGTTCAATATTAGTTCGGACACATCATAGATTTATGAGCATAATGCCAGTTAAAGGAAATCTAGGTCGTGAAGACTCCTTCAAAACGTCGGTTCGTCCAGATGGATTCTTTGAGATCACACAAGAGAAACCCGGCTCCGGGATGATCGTCTTGCACCACTCGGAGGCAAAACGCTTCGTCGAAGTCGTTAGGAAGTGCGCTCAGAAAGCCAAGGAGCAATGCATAGGTCGCGTAGCAGTCACAGTCGCGCCGCCCTCGGTTTCGTTCGCGCCGCCCAAGGGTGCTGAAGCGCCTAATAAGGGTTCATTGGAGCCGCCCAAGGGGTGCTGAGCCGCTTGCTGCGGGTTCATTCGAATTGACAGGATAGGTTGCTCGGTGTTGACAACTAACCTTGTCCGCACTGCGGCAAAGCTCGGCGTGCCACGTGGCAGGTTCCCTGCCCCGTCACCATAGGAGCGCACACCGTCGCTGCTCCCGGTCCACCGCCCCATTCAGGAGGATTCGTTCAACTGACTTTCGATTTCTCTGTTGGGGGGCGTGGTTCAAACAGGCTTTTGACACCAAACAAAACGCGGCTGTTGACAGTGTGGGGGCCGCAAACGTATAACTGACAACCATGAACGCACCAACATTGATACTCCAAGTCGATGGCAATGATGCCGCCAAAGCTTTTATTTCGTTTTGGGATGGTTCGGTTGTCGTGCACATCGTGTATCCCAATGAAGGTGAGATACGGTTCATCTACCCTGAAGACCGGGTTGTTGCCGAAGTGGAGGGGTTTCTCAAATGGAAGCACGAGGACAAGGGGCAGAAGGTCGCTTGGCGAAAATCTAAACCTGCCGAAGCGAGAGACTATGAAAAGAAGTTCAGGGCGATATTAAAGAAATTGGGTGCGGGGGCCTGAACTATCTGGCCGGGACATGTTCAGCACGTTCAAGGCTTGGGCATGTAACGTGCCTCGGGGTTGTCGTGTGAGGACGCGCGCGCGGGGGCTCCCTGGCCCTGTCACGATAGGAGTGCGCACCGTTGTTGCTTCCGCGCCACCGCTCTAGTCAGGCGGATTCGTAGGGCTGACTTTGTACTTCTCGGCGTGGCGGCATAGCAGCTCGGCGCAAGGGATGCACGGCACGCTCAAGGCTAGCGCAACGGGCCAGTACGCGGCCTATTTGCCGAATTCGTCTGGCGGTCGTAGGGAGAGGTCGGGCGTTGTGGATAGGGGTTGGACCCGTCGCGATGTGGAGAAGGCGGCAGCGGCATAGCGGTCTTCGCGTTGGTTTTGGAACTTTTCGCGCAAATCTGCCTGCTCGGCCCGGTTGTTATGGACGTGGATCTCGAACCAGATGAGCGCGAGGGCGAAAGCAATCCAGAGGTGCCAGAGAATGCTCGCGAGGAACGCGAGATCTGGGTGTTCCAGGGCGAACTGCAAAAGTGGCGATATTAGGTACAGGTTGGAAGCAGGCGGCGTGCCAAGGTGTGGGAAAGGATGAAACATTGTGCGAGTTATCCACAGGGTTATTCACAACGCAGATTTCGCTGATTAGTTATGTTTATGCGCTGAGGTTGGCGGTAGTAGGCGTTGCAGGTCGGTCGCGTCAAGTCCGGCCTGCCCGGCCTGAGGGCTATGTTCAACTGGCTCTCTTTGAGAGTGGGCAGCGCGGGGGCCGCTCGTCGCGTCGCGCGCGGGGAGTTGGCTGCGAGTGCAACAGGGCACCAGGCTAATGGCTCTCTGGTTGGTCCCCTGCCCTGCTGCAAGAAAGGGTGTTGACACCCAACCTTGGACGAATCGTTCTTCTACACGAGGCTGGGGTCAATCTCATTTGGCTGCCATAACCAGCGGCCTTCCATCCCCCCGGCGATGACCAGCGTTTGGCCAGTGATGTGGCGTGCCAGTGTGTCGGAGGCAAGAAACACCGCGGCGTGAGCCATGTCCTCGGGGCGGCCGACTTGAGGCAAGGCCATGGTGGCAGTCACCTTCCGAACGATGGCCGGGTCACGCAGCTTGGCGGCGGTACGGGGCACCACGGTCCAGCCCGGGCAAATGCAATTGATGCGCCCGCCGCAGTAGTCCCGGGTGTGTGGCGCCAAGCGGGCCAATTCATTCTTTAGCGAACGAGTTAAGCCATAAGCAATGGCGGCCTTGGCGGCGGCATAATCGGCGTGGCCTGCCTCCCCAAAGACGGGGGCGGTGGAAGCGATGAGCACTGCATTGCCCCGCTTCTGTCTGGCTACCAAGCGCAGGAATTCGCGCACGCTCAGGAAGGTCGTGGTGAGCACGCCCTCGATTGTGCGCTGCCATTGGCGCAGGGACATCTGGTGCATCGGCACGTCCCGGCTTTTCCAGGAACCGGCATTGGCAACAAGCGTGTCAACCCGGCCGAAACGCTTCACGGACTGGCCGAAGAGCCTCTTGGTCTCGTTCTGGCTTGTGAGATCAGCCCGGATGATCAACGGTTCGGCCGCGCATAGCTCCTCTTGCAGTTCACTAATCCTGGATCGGCCACGATAATACTGGAGTACCAAGCGGGCGCCTTCGGCAGCGAACTGGCGGGCAATGGCCGAGCCGATGCCGCCGGAAGCGCCGGTAACGAGGACGACTTGGCCGCGGAGATCAGAATCCATGGCTGGAGTGGGCTGGCCGGCGGGTTACCGATTCGCCCAGCCGAAGCGGTCAGTTATCGGCCAGTAAACGAAGAAGGACTTGCCGATGACATTGGTAGCCGGAAAGTCTCCCCAGGCCCGCGAGTCGAGGCTGTTCATGGTATTGTCCCCCATGACCATGTAGTGATCCGGGGCGACTGTAACGCCGTCGGGCTTGTCCTGAAAGTAGGGGGCAAGATAGGGGAAATTCACGTGGCCAGAATAGTGGCTGTCGCGGGGCTGCTCCTTGGGGTTGAAGGAATAGACGTTCTCGAAATGCGGGGTTGAGGCATCGAGACGTTTTCCATTGATGATGAGGTGCCGGTCATCACCGATTTGAACTCGATCGCCTCCCATAGCGACCATGCGCTTAATGTAGAATTGGTCCTGCGGCAGGCTGTCAATGCCCCTGGTCTCGAACACAATGATCTCGCCGCGCTTGGGCAGACGAAAGTTGTAGGTCATCCGGTCCACGAACAAATGATCTCCGGCGTTAACCCGGAGTTTCACGATGTCCTCGCCCTTGCGGTAGATGTGATCGGACTGGAGCCCAGCCCGCACCTCGAGGGACCCGCTCCGGGGGTCACCATAATCGGGCGGAAACCAGATAATGAATGTCTTTCCGCCGGCTACGACCTTTTGGAAGATGTTGAAGATGAGAATGCGGAACGGGCGATCAACCTCCTGCACCGGCCCGTCGTTTTCCGCCACCAGGTGGATGTAGGAGACGCCCGCGAACCATTCGCGCACGCGGGTCCAGCCGGTCGGGATCTTGCAATTGGGCTCATTGATCAGATTCTGCGAGGTGACGCCAAAGAGGGTGGGCTGCATTGAGCCCGTCGGGATCTTGAACGGTTGCAGGAAGAAGGTGCGGATGCCCATCGCCACGGCGAGGGCCACCAGCAAGACCTCGACGTTCTCGCGCCAGGCGGCATTGGGATACGGCTTGAGCCATTTATTGGCGACTTTCTCCAGATTCTCCATTTGCTTTTCCAGGGCGGGCTTGTCGGCACCCTCGGCGACCGCTCGCTGGCAATTGGCCAGGGCGGCCTGGACCGCTTCGAGGGCTTGCGGGGACAGGATGTCACGCTGGTGGTTGAGGATCTTGAGGACGTGGCTACGCATGGCGGTGGCCTGGCGAACCGTCTTGGAGAGGAACCAGCGGAGCAGGACTGGCGTTAAAGACTGAGGAGCGCCCGCGGTCGAGGGCGCGGGTGCGGGCGGCAGGCTCCCTTGCGGTTTGGATTCCCGATTCTCTTGTTTGGCCATGCTATGCTTTCAAAACTTCGATGAAGGCTTCCTGGGGGATGTTGACGGAGCCGAAGGACTTCATGCGTTTCTTGCCTTCCTTCTGCTTTTCCAGGAGTTTCCGTTTGCGCGTGATATCGCCGCCGTAACACTTGGCGGTGACGTCCTTGCGGAGGGCGCCGACGGTTTCGCGGGCGATGACTTTGCCGCCGATGGCGGCTTGAATGGCGACGGCGTATTGCTGGCGCGGGATGACTTCCTTGAGCTTGGCAGCGAGGGCACGTCCCCTGCCCTCTGCTTTGTCGCGGTGGACGATGCACGAGAACGCGTCCACGGCCTCACTGTTCACGAGCATGTCGAGTTTGACCATGTCCGATTCCCGGTAGCCGGAGTGCTCGTAGTCCATCGAGCCATAACCGCGGGTGAGGCTTTTAATCCGGTCATGGAAATCAATAAGAATCTCGTTGAGTGGCACCAGGCCCGTCAACATAACGCGGCGCGGATCCAGCGTTTCGGTGTGGTCCACCGCACCGCGTTTTTCGGAGATCAGCGCCATCATGTCGCCGATGTATTCGTTCGGGCATATAACGAAGGCCTTAACCATCGGTTCCGCGATGGCGTGGATGACGGTCGGCTCGGGCAGATAGGCGGGGTTATCAATCTCCTTCATCGTGCCGTCGGTGAGGGTGACGCGATAAATGACGCTGGGGTAAGTCGCGATGATGTCCATGCCGTATTCGCGGCGCAGGCGCTCCTGGACAATCTCCAAGTGCAGCAGGCCGAGGAACCCGCAGCGGAAGCCAAACCCCAATGCCACGGAGGTTTCGGCCTGGTACACAAATGCGGAGTCGTTCAACTGCAGTTTGGCCAGGTTGGCCTTGAGATGTTCGTAGTCGGCAGTGTTAATCGGGTAGATCCCGCTGAACACCATGGGATGGATCTCCTTAAAGCCCGGCAGCGCGGGCGACGGATGGCGTGCGTCGGTGATCGTGTCGCCCATCTTCACTTCCTGGGGGCTCTTGATATTGGCAGTCATGTAGCCCGTCTCGCCGACCTCGAGCCGCTCGCGCGTGTAGGGCTTGGGGTTGAAGCTGCCGACCTCTTTGACTTCCACATTCTTGCCGGAATGGTGCAGTTTGACCTGCATGCCCGGCTTCAGTTCGCCGTTAAACACACGCACGTGGGTCACGACGCCTTTGTAAGTGTCGAAGTAGGAATCGAACCCAAGGGCCTGGACGGAGGGCGCGCCTGTTGGCTTGGGCGCCGGAATGCGTTCGACGATCGCCTCCAGAATCTCGTCTATGCCAATGCCCTCCTTGGCGCTGGCCAGGATAGCCGAGTCGCCGGGGATCGCCAAGATGTCCTCCAACTGCCGCTTCGCCTGCGGGATGTCCGCGTGCGGCAAGTCAATCTTGTTGATGATGGGGATGATGGTGAGGTTCACTTTCATCGCCAGGTGGACATTGGCGACGGTCTGGGCCTCGACGCCCTGGGCGGCATCCACGACCAGCAACGCCCCTTCGCAGGCGCTTAGACTGCGCGACACCTCGTAGGAGAAGTCCACGTGGCCGGGAGTATCAATCAGGTTCAGCTCGTAGGTCTCTCCGTTCTGCGCCTGGTAGCGCATGGTCACCGGGTGCGCCTTGATAGTGATGCCGCGTTCCTTCTCCAGGTCCATGGAATCGAGCAGTTGGTCCTCCATCTCACGAGTGGTGATGGTGCCGGTCCGGTGCAGCAGCCGGTCAGAAAGCGTCGTCTTCCCATGATCAATATGGGCGATGATGCTGAAATTTCTAATGTGCGCTGCGTCCATCTAACAAAGTTCACAAACCAAGCCCGACCCGTTTCCGCCGGGAGGGGACAATACACCTTTTGGGGTCAAATGCCAATCCCAGCTCGCCAGACTGGCGGGCTTAAGGTGGGAGCAAGATAACGGAATTGGGGCCGAAGAAAAGGAAATTCAGCCTTGCGACGGGAGCGGTCCCCTGCCCTGCCAGCGCTGTGCCCGAGCCAGCGCTGGCAGAGGCTGGCTGTCTGGGCCGACGAGGGTCCGGCTGCGGGCGGCGCCGGCCTCCGGCCAAGGTGCCCGGGTGGCGCTTCAGCGTGGCGCAGCGCCCTCGATGCTGAGCCTCAGATCTTTGGTGATGGAGGCTGAACTGTCTGGCGAGGGTCCGGCGGCGGGGGCACAAGAACAATCGCACAGCCAAAAACGCCCCCCGCGGTCTTGCCCGAATGCGCTTGGAACTTGACTGTGATCTTCGCTTTCACCTGCGTCATCCGTTGTGGGATGGCATAGGTTTCCTCGTACAGTTCCGCCGGGCAATTGTGGTCCAGCTTCTGCGTGGCCACTTTTTCGTCGTCCACGAGGATGTCGAACTCGCGCCCGCCGGCATCATCACCCCAATACTTGACACGTAGTTCCTGCGGTTGGCGAGGCAGGATACGCATTTCCCAGGAAAACCAACCGCCATCTACGGCATGACGCCAACCTTCTCCACCCGTCCCCGTTCGCTCGCCCCGCACTTGATGGCTGCGCTCGCTGGGCTCGTTGCCGGGAAGCACGCGATCAACCGTGCGCGCTTGAAGAGCGCGGGCTCGCGCTTGTTCCGTCTGCCATTCCGTCGGAGTCAGGGCGTTCCAATACACAGTATACGGCTGGGACCCGTGCATGAGATAGATGGGGCTCAAAGTGATGTGCCGGTCGTTCACCGCGGATGGGTGCAAGACCTCCGCCGAGGCAGTGAAGGCACCCGACTGGCCGGGTATCGGCTCCAGACCCGCGGTCGTGTAGCCTTCGTCAGCAACGAGCGCCGGATAAGGATATTCGTTGAGAGTGCCGGCGCGGGTCTCGGCGCAGAGCACTAATGGGCCGTACAGGAAGGCGACTCGGCGCGGATTGTCGTGGAAGCCTTCCGTCCTCAAGCTGAAAGGCATGGTTATTTCCACCGTGTCGCCGTCCTGCCAGAGGCGCGGCACCACCGCGTAGCTCCCCGGCAGGCTCGCTGACGGTTGCGGCAGGCCATTGACTTTGATCTCAAAACCGGAGTTCGCCCAGCCGGGATGCCGCAGTTTCAACCGGAGTTCGACGGGTTTTCGGCAGGCAAAGGTGAGCCGGGCGCGGCCTTCGTCGGGATAGGTGGTTTCCTGGCGCAGGGTGAAGCCGAGTTCGGGCCAAGTCAGTTCCGAAGCAATGAACAGATTCACGAAGAGGGTTCCTGTGCCCTGGTGAAAGTAAACACTGTCACCGTATTTCGCGTGATTCTCGACGCCTGTGCCGATGCAACACCAAAAGCTGTCCTCGGGGGTGCTGAACTGTTTCGCGCCGCCGGCCAAAGGAAGGAAATAGACCATCATGCCATTCGAGGGGTTTTGCGAGGCGAGGATGTGGTTGTAAAGCGCCCGTTCGTAATAATCGGCATACTCCGCCCGGGGTTCCCAACAAAACAGATGGCGTGTCAGTTTGAGCATGTTATAGGTGTTGCAGGTTTCGCACGCTTCCGATCCGAGCGCATGCGAGAGGGTTTCCTTCGGGGAAAAGAACTCACGGATGCTATTACCGCCAGTGACATAGGAACGCTCATGCACCACTGTTTCCCAAAAGAAGGTGGAAGCCGTCTTGAGCCAGTCTTGGCCAGTCAACTCGTACTCACGGGCCGCGCCGATAAACTTCGGGATTTGCGTGTTGGCATGTTTGCCCGTGAGGTTGTCGGCGCACTGCGAGGCTGGACCGAGCACCTGCATATGATTGAAGCGGAGCGCGAGCTGGAGGTAATTTTTTTCGCCCGTCAGCGCATAAAGGTTGGCGAGGGCTTCGTTAATGCCGCCATGTTCGACGTTGAGCATGGTCTGCATTTGCTCGTCGCTGAGCTTGTCGCAGCCGGTCTTCGCCCAGTCCCCGAGTCTGCGGGCAATTTCGAGGGCTTGCGGATTGGCGGCATAGACATACACATCCAACAACCCCGCCAGGAGTTTGTGGATTTGGTACCACAACCCCAAGGGCGCCTCGCCGCGTGTGGTGAAATTGTCTGGTTTGGTGTGCAAGTAGCCGGTCCCCAATTTGTCCTGGCACTGTCCGAGGCCGCTGACGACTTGGTTGGCCTTTTCCCGGAGCCGCGGATCGCCTGTGCTGGCGCACATCAAGGCGCAGGCCGAAAGATAGTGTCCTACAAACTCGGCGCAACTGACGCGGCCGGGTGTCATCCAGCCCCCATAGGGCTTGGCCACGGAAGGCAAGCCGGCGTTGAGCCGGAAACTGTGAAGCAACCGATCCGGCTCAAGCGACAGGAGATAGGTTCGGTCGAGTTCCATGGCGCGCTGGAAGGGGCCTGCGAGCAGCCGCACATTCTGCAATGGGAATGATTCGGCTTGGAGCGCCACGATAGGCGCTGCTTCGTTCCGGGTTGCCGTCTCGGCGCGGATGGGGGCCAGGGCCAACAGGAATCCGGCCGCGACAATTTCCAACCAGACCTCCTTGCCTTTGTGGTTTACTTTCATGTCGTGCAGAGATTAACCTCCAGACGAAAGCGGCAGCAATATGGAAACCGAGCGAGCAGCGACTCGGCCTTGATTGGTTCGACGTACACCTCAAGAAATGGGAGCTATGGACAAATCCAATAGCCAATATGGCCGGCGGGAGTTCCTGAAGAAGGCGACGCAAGCCGCGGCAACCGTAGCGGTTTCCGCAGGCATGGCGTCCGCGACTGAGGCCGACGAGAAGAGAGATAATTCTGGTGACGCCATTCCCAGCCGGGTGCTTGGCAAAACCGGATTGAAGCTGCCCATCCTCGGCTACGGCGGCGCGGCCCTACCCACAGCCTGGCTCAATCCACTTTCGCGCGAGGACCGCGTCGGGTTGGTGCGATACGCCTATGAGCGGGGGGTGCGCTACTTCGACACGTCGCCAGTGTATATGGAGAGCGAGGCTATTCTCGGGGATGCGCTCAAAGACCGCCGCCGCCAAGTGTGCCTGGTGACCAAAGTCGAGGCCACCAAGCCGGCTGAAGTGCGAAAGTCGGTGGAACAGTCGCTCAAAGCGCTCCAGACCGATTATCTCGATCTGATCCTGATTCATGGCACGCCGGGGATCGAGCAAATGAGTGTCGAACAGGCGATGAAGATACATGCCCAGTTGGTCAAGCTGCGCGATGAACGGATTATTCACTTCATCGGCTTTTCCGCGCACGGCTACTTTGATAAGGCGCTGGGCTTAATTGCTTCCAACAGCTTCGACCAGTGCATGCTGTCCTACGGCTATCTCCCGCGAGGCTACGACCAACTGTGGTCCGCACGGATGACCGAGTTGCGCAATGCTTGTGTGGCGAAGGCGCATGAACTGGGCATGGGGATCGTAGCGATGAAGGTCATCGGCGCAGGTATGCTCGGGGCCTGGTCGGGATACATAGTGCCGGGATTCGACAAGAAGCGTCTCACAAAGCTGCCCGCCGCGGCGATTCGCCATGTGCTGCAAGACCGGCGCATTGATGTCCTGAACATTGGCATGCGCCTAAAGGAGGAAATTGATGCCAACATCAGGATCCTCTGCGGGGATGCAACCTACACATTCGAGGACCGCGCACTGCTTGCGGATTACGCCTCAAAACTGTATGACACCGACGCGATCAAGAAGATGAGAATAGAGTGAGTGATGTGTGCCCGAGCACGGAATCCGGCGCGGTGCGGCTACGCTGCTGGCTGCGGCAGTCACAGGCTCGGCTGGAGAGCGTACCCAAGACTGTTGCGCTACCAGCCTGCGCCGCCCTGACTTTCTGGAGCAAGACCCAATTCCCCAACGCGAGGTCTTCGCAGTACTTCACGCGGTAGGTTACGCCGGAGAGGGCCGGGAAGTTAAGTTGCAGCGTGCCGGCGAGGTATTGGGCGGTGAGCACCAAGGGGGTGGTCACATGCCTTACTAGCGCAAGGTCGTTTGGATCAACCTCGTCGTAGTAGATTTCCACCTGCCCCACCGTCAGGTTGGCTAGCGCGGCCCCGCCCCCCCACTTTGCAAGTCCTTTCTTGACCGCCGCCGTCTGCGCCGCCTGGCCAGGTCCCGCCCGCGGCCCTGTTTTCCCCTGTTACCACTTGACTCTGGGGACCACTTCGGGGACCACTCGCACTCCTCCCGGGGCTTCCCTACGGCTTCCGGCGATTCCCACCCTTTGGCCCTGCCACGCCTGAGCAAGTGCCTGTATCTATTGGGTAAAACCTCATTTTCCCTCGGAAAATCAATGGTCGGGGCGGTGAGATTTGAACTCACGACCTTCTGAACCCCATTCAGACGCGCTACCAAGCTACGCTACGCCCCGAACCATATCGCCAGCGGTACTCCACCGACAGGCAAAAGATACTATTCAGCGGAAGCCCAACTTCAACAACTTTCCTTGCAAAACTTTCCTCGCGCACAATTCGTTCTTCGGAGCACGGGCTTCGGACTTGGCACCGCCGCTGGTCATCACTCGGCCTTCTTGCGTGCCAGAGTGTGTGTGGCGTGCCCGTAGAAAGCCTCGGCTGCTTCCATTAAGGTCTCAGACAAGGTTGGGTGCGGATGGACCGCCAGCGCCAGGTCTCTCGCCGTAGCTCCCATTTCGACAGCGAGCACGCCCTCGGCGATCAGCTCGCCGGCCCCCTGCCCCACTATGCCCACACCCAGAACGCGCTCGGTGTCCGGGTCAATGATCAGTTTGGTCATCCCCTCGGGCCGGTCGAAGGTCAGCGCCCGGCCAGACGCTGCCCACGGGAATTTGCTCACTTGCACAGGGATACTCTTGGCCTTCGCCTCAGCTTCCGTCAAGCCGCACCAGGCGACTTCCGGGTCGGTAAAGACGACCGCCGGAACGATGACATCAACAAAAGCGCTCTCCTCGCCTGCAATGACTTCGACCGCAATCCGACCTTCCTTGGTCGCCTTGTGCGCGAGCAACACCCCGCCGGCAATGTCCCCAATCGCATAAATCGAGGGGTCGGTGGTTTGCTGTTTCTCGTTCACATGGATGAATCCCTTGTCGTCGAAGGAGACCTTGGTGTTCTCCAAGCCAAGGTCCTCGGCGTTTGGGGCGCGACCGACGGCGACCAAGACGCGGTCGTAGAGTTCCTCCTTCTTCTGGCTGTCGGTTTCAGACTCGACTTTGATCTGGCGCCCGCTGGTGGCCATCTTGAGGACCTTGGATTTCAGGCGCACCTCCTTGAATGCCTTCCTGGCATAGGCCACGATGGGCCGGGCCAGATCGGGGTCTGCGCCAGCGAGAATGCTGTCCAACGCCTCAATCAACACCACCTTGCTGCCGAGCGTAGTATAAACCGTCCCCAACTCCATGCCGATGTATCCGCCGCCGATCACCAGCAGGTTCTCCGGCACGTCCTCGACCTCCAGCGCCTCGGTCGAGGTCATCACGCGCGGGTTGCCCAGGTCGAAATCCCGCGGCATCGCGGGCTTGGAACCGACGGCGATGACGGCGTGGTCGTACTGGATAAACTGTTGGCCTTGCGCGGTCTCAACCCGCAGGGTGCGCGAGTCCTCGAAATAACCGCGTCCCTGCATGACCTGGACGCCGCGCATTTTCGCGAGTTGCGCCAGGCCGCCGGAGAGTCGGGTAAGAATGGATTCCTTCCACGTCCGCAGCTTCGCCACGTCAATGCTCGGCGCGCCAAACACGATTCCTCGCCGTTCAGACTCGTGCGCGGAGGTGATCGTGTGGGCCGCGTGCAGCAGGGCCTTTGACGGAATGCAGCCCTGGTTCAAGCAGACGCCGCCCAAACGCTTGTCACGCTCGACCAGGATAACTTTCTTGCCGAGGTCCGCCGCGTAAAAGGCCGCGGCATAACCGCCTGGCCCGGCGCCCAAAACTAAGAGTTCGGTCTTGATCGGTTCCATGATGCGGATTGGAGTGATGGAGTGCTCGGGGAATGAAGTAATGCAGTAATGGAGGGATGGGGGATTGGAGTGGTGGCGTATTGGAGGGTTGAACAGGGCCGGCAACGGGCGGTGCGTGCCGCCCCATGACTCCAGTAATCCATTACTCCAGCATCCCGTTCGCTCATATCTTCACGTCTTCTTCTTTGAAGCCCTCGAAGCCCTGGACGAGGTCCACGGTGAAACGCGCCGCGGCAGCGCCGTCAATTATGCGGTGATCGTAGGAAACGGCGATAGGCAACATTAGCCTGCGCGTGATCGTGTTCTCGCGGACGACCGCTTTCATCGCCCCGCGGCCCAAGCCGAGGATGGCCACCTGCGGTTTGTTGACGATGGGGGTGAAATGCCCTCCGCCGATCCCGCCCTGGTTGGATATAGTGAAGGTGCCGCCTTTCAGGTCCTCGGCGGACACTTTCCGCTCGCGCGCTTTCCCAGCCAGGTCCTCCAGCTCGCGAGAAAGCTCGACCAGGGCTTTCTTATCCGCGTTACGAATAACAGGCACGATCAGGCCCGCCTCAGTATCAACGGCAATACTGATGTGGTAATACTCTTTGAAGACAATCTCCTGCGCCACCTCGTCGAGGCTCGCGTTAAAGATGGGATGCTTCTTCAGCGCCTCCACGACCACCTTCACCGCGAAGGAAGTCAACGTGAGCCGCACACCGGCTTGCTCATAGGCCGCAGCGTATTTCTTCCTCAAGTCCATCACCGCAGTAATGTCGGCCTCGTCGAATTGGGTGACGCGCGGCACGGTGGTCCAGCTTTCCGCCATCCGCCGGGCAATGACTTCGCGGAGCGGAGAGAGCGGCCTTCTCGAAATCGCGCCCCATTGGGAGAAGTCAACCTGCTCGGGCGCCGGCCTGGGTGCGGGCGCGCCGGCAGGCGCCGCGGCCCGGGGTGCTGCGGCTAGTCGCTGGAGCTTCTGGATATAAGCACGCACATCCTCCAGCACGATCCGGCCCCCGGGAGCGCTGCCGCGGACGCGACTCAGGTCAATGCCGAGATCGCGTGCCAGCTTGCGGAGCGAGGGCGCGGCGGCGGGCGCCATGCCCGGCTTTGGCCCGGAGCCTGGTTCCGGGAGTTCCTCCTCTGCGGCAGCCGGCACCTGCTCCGGTGAAGGGGTCTGGATGAGCTTCTCGCGATTCCGCCGCGGGACCGGCTCAGGCAGCGCTATCGGCACCGTGGCAGCAGCACCGCTTTCTCCGAACGAGAGGATCCTTTGGCCGACCCTGATCTTGTCGCCAGGTTTCACGAAGATCTGAGTGACCGTGCCCGCCGCGTTAGAGGGAATGGTGGCGACCGCCTTTTCGTTCTCCAATTCGAGCACGGGCTGCTCTTTGGTGATTGTGTCGCCCTCCTTGACGAAGAGGTTGACGACGGTGCCCGAGTCGGCACCTTCACCAAGCGGAGGAAGTTTCAAGTCCATATTACAGTGCGCAGCAATTTGCCCCAATCGCACTCAATCACCAGAAAAATCACTTGGCACAGACAGGGAAACGTCTTGCATCACCCCTGCTCAAACGACCTGCGGGTGAGCCTTCTCAGGATCAAAGCCCAGGTCTTTGATTGCCTTGCCGATCACGTGCTTGTCCAACTGCCCCCGTTCCGCCAGAGCATGCAAGGTGGCGATGACCGTTGATTCGGCGTCCACTTCAAAGAAGCGCCGCAACCGCTGGCGCGTGTCGCTCCGTCCATAGCCGTCGGTGCCCAGCGTCGTCAAGCCGCCCGGGACCCAGGGCGCGATCTGGTCGGGAACGATCTTCAGGTTATCTGAAACGGCGACAAAGACCCCCTGCTCTTTCCCCAGCATCGCTTGGACGTACGATTGCTTCGGCGGCTCGGCGGGGTGGAGCATGTTCCAGCGTTTGGTCCGCAGCGCATCGTTGCGCAGGAGCTTGTAACTGGTTGCGCTCCAGACATCGGCCGACACGTCGTAATCTTCCCCGAGGATTTGTTGCGCCCGCAACGCCTCGCGGATGATCGGTCCGCTGCCGAGAATGTGCGCCTTGAGCGCCTTCTTCTCGGGCCCTGCCTTGAATCGGTAGAGCCCTTTGAGAATCCCCTCCGTCACACCCTCCGGCATCGGCGGCATTTCGTAGTTCTCGTTGTAGAGCGTCAGGTAATAAAAGACATCCTCCTCTTCGGCATACATGCGGCGGAGGCCGTCGGCGATGATCACCGTCAGCTCGTAGGCGAATGCCGGGTCGTAGGTCAGCAGCGTTGGAATCGTGCTGGACAGAATGAGGCTGTGCCCGTCCTGATGCTGCAGGCCCTCGCCATTGAGCGTGGTGCGGCCCGAGGTGGCGCCCAGCAGAAAACCTCTGGCCCGGATGTCGCCCGCCAGCCACATCAAGTCCCCGATGCGCTGAAAGCCGAACATCGAATAATAGATATAAAAGGGCACCATGCACCGGCCATGCGTCGCGTAAGCCGTGCCTGCGGCCACAAACGACGCCATCGAACCCGCTTCGGTGATGCCCTCTTCGAGGATCTGGCCGTCCTTTGTCTCGTTGTAGTAGAGCAGCGATTTGCTGTCCACCGGCTCATAGAGCTGGCCCTTGGACGAATAAATCCCGATCTCGCGGAATAATGCGTCCAGGCCGAACGTGCGCGCCTCGTCCGGAATAATCGGCACGATCTGGCGGCCGATGGTCTTGTTGCGAATGAGCAGCCCCAACAGCCGCACGAAGCCCATCGTCGTGGACATTTCCGTCCGGGCGGTCCCTTTGAGCAAGTCGCCGAACGCTTCGAGCTTCGGCACGTCAAGCGGCTTGGCGGCCACGACGCGTTGCGGCAGGAAACCGCCGAGCTTTTGCCGCAAGCCCAACAAATAATTCGACTCGCGGCTCTCGGGCGCGGGGCGGAAGAAGGGTGTCTCGGCGATTTCCTCGTCGCTGACCGGGATGCCGAAGCGCGCCCGGAACTCGCGTAGCTCCTTCTCGTTGAGCTTCTTCTGCTGGTGCGTGATGTTGCGCCCCTCGCCCGCCTCCCCCAAGCCGTAGCCCTTGATCGTCTTGGCCAGAATTACCGTCGGCTGGCCCCTGTGCTCCACCGCGGCTTGGTAAGCGGCATAGACTTTTCGGGAGTCATGGCCGCCGCGCAGCAGCTTGTGAATCTGCTCGTCGGTCAGGTGGTTCACCAGCTCCAGCAGCTCGGGATATTTGCCGAAGAAATGCCGCCGGGTATAGCTGCCCGGCTCGACGGAGTACTTCTGGTAATCGCCATCCACCGCCTCTTCCATGCGCCTGAGCAGCAGGCCGCTCTTGTCCCCAGCGAGCAGCTTGTCCCAGTCGGAGCCCCAGATCACTTTGATGACATTCCAACCTGCACCCTGGAAGGCAGCCTCCAACTCCTGAATGATCTTGCCGTTCCCGCGCACCGGTCCATCCAGCCGCTGCAAGTTGCAGTTCACGACCCAGATCAGGTTGTCGAGGTTCTCCCTTGCCGCCAGCGTGAGTGAGCCGAGCGTCTCAGGCTCGTCCGTTTCGCCGTCGCCAATGAAGGCCCACACCCTCGGCTCCTCACCGTTGATGAAGCCGCGCGCGCGCAGGTAGCGGTTGAACCGCGCCTGGTAGATTGAGAGCAACGGCCCCAGTCCCATCGAGACCGTCGGGAACTGCCAGAAGTCTGGCATCAGGTACGGGTGCGGGTAAGAGGAAAGCCCGCCCCCTTCGGCCAGTTCCTGCCGGAAGTGCTGCAGGTGGTGTTCGTCCAGCCGGCCTTCCAGAAAGGCCCGCGCGTAAATACCAGGCGTCGCGTGTCCCTGGAAATACACCATGTCACCGATGAAATCCTCTGTCCGTCCGCGGAAGAAATGATTGAACCCCACCTCGCACAACGTTGCTGACGAGGCGTAAGTCGAGATGTGCCCGCCCAGACCGCTGTGCTCGCGATTGGCGTTTACCACCATCGCCATCGCGTTCCACCGGACGTAGCTCTTAAGGCGCCGCTCCATCTCCCAATCCCCCGGGAAGGGCGCCTGCTTATCGGCGGGGATCGTGTTGATGTACGGTGTGCTGACCACGCGGGGCACCTCCACGCCCCGCTTGCGCAGCCGTTCGGTCAGGCCGTCCAGGAAGCGCGCGGTCTTTTGGGGCCCTTGATCCTTCAGCGCGAACTCGAGCACTGTCTCCAGCGACTCCAGCCACTGTTCTTCCTCGGTTTGCTCCGGCTCCGGCAGTACGTGGAGCTCGGGCGGTGAATACTTTTGTTCTTTTCTGGGCACTTTCACTTTGGTAATCCGAAGCCTCTTACATATACTCTCATTAGCCGCGCGTCAAACGGCGACGCAATATAGCACATGCGACTCTGTGAACTCACTTTGCCCACGCCCGAGGAGAACCTGGCCTGCGACGAGGCGCTGCTGGACCTGTGCGAAGCCGGCGACAGCGAGGAACTCCTGCGCCTCTGGGCCCCGCAGCAATACTTCGTGGTCCTGGGATACGCCAACAAAGCCGATACCGAAGTCAACCTCGCCTTCTGCCGGAGCCATACCATCCCCGTGCTGCGCCGTTGCACCGGCGGCGGGACAGTCCTGCAAGGGCCGGGCGTGCTCAACTACTCGCTGATCCTGCGCATCAACGACTCCGGCCCTTTCCGCAGCATCTCCGCTACCAACCAGTTCATCCTCCAGCGCCACCGCGACGCTCTGGCCGCGCTCCTGTGCGCGCCAGTCGAATGGCAGGGCCAGACCGATCTGGCCATTGGCGGACTCAAGTTCGCCGGCAACGCTCAGCGCCGGCGGCGGCGGTTCCTGCTGTTCCACGGCTCCTTCCTGCTGTACCTGGATCTCAGCCTCGTCGAGCAGGCCCTTCCCCTGCCCTCCCGCCAACCGGACTATCGCGCAGACCGCTCGCACACCGATTTCCTGATCAACGTCAATGTCCCCGCCCCCGCCATCTGCGCCGCCCTGATCAAGGCCTGGGACGCCACGGCGCCGTTTGCCCCCATTCCCCTTGGCCAGATCACCCGCTTGGCCCGAGAGAAGTACTCCCTCGACGAGTGGAACCTGCGGTTCTAGGTTGCCCGCATGAACGCGAGCAAGATCAGGGCTGCGGTGGCGGATATTGCTGCGGACACCGACCCGACCCGCAAAGCCGCCAAACTCGTTTCGCTCTGTTCGGCGCTGTTTCGCGAACGTGGCGTCGAGCTGGTCGTCGTGGGCGGCTCGGCCATCGAGTTGCTGACCGAGGGCGCTTACGCCTCGGGCGATGTGGATCTGTGCCGCCTGACACCTGCTCCGCTACCGTTGCGCGAGCGGCAACAGATCATGGGCCAGTTAGGTGCGCAAGGCGGGCCGCGTAGTTGGCAGGTGGCGGGCGCGTTCGTGGACCTGCTTGGCCCGTTGGAGAGCCTGGCCCGCACCCCGCTGCGCAGACTCCAGGGAGCGTACGGAGTCATTCAAGTCGCGCAGCCGGAGGAGTTGCTGATCGAGCGGGTGTTGGTCTCTGTTTACCCGCAGCCCTATACACCGGCGCGCGACTGCGCGAAGAAGCTGGCAGCCGTCGCCCTCGGTGGGGCTATGGAATTTGATTGGAGGGAAGTCCGGCGGCTTGCGAGCCTGCCTGAATACCGTATCTTGCCCAAGTGTAAGGAACTCGTGCGCGAAGTGGCCTATGAACTCAAGACCAAGAGCCCCCTCGATTCCAATGAACGAGGTCATGAGTTGGGATGACTGGCTTAAAGGCCGACGCTGGCGCCGCGAGCTGGGCAACCGCGTCGCCCCAGAGGCGATTCAGCGCCGACGCAGTTCCAGCGACCGACGCCTGCGCAGGCTCTTTAAAAGCCGGCGCGGCCTGCCATTTACGCCGACGGAGAAACTCTAGCCGGCGCAGTCAGGCTAAGGACTTGGCCGCTTGGGGCGGGTGACATTGGCCGCCATCTGCGTGATTTTCACGCATCCGCCGCAGGTTCACTAGGTGTTGGCTAGCCGTCGGATAGATGTCGGATAGCTGTACACTGGGTACTCGATAGGTACTCGATAGGTACTCGCGAGCTGATCGCTAGTTGTACCCAAGGGATGCCCTGGCTCAACTGCGGGAGTAAACAAACCGGCTGAAAACATCACATTCTCACGAACCGACCCCTGCTTTGGGGCGGCGTCGGTCAGCGCCTGGGTCAAGGTCTTGAGTTCCTGCTCCAGCGCCTGGATGAGCCGCCGTAGCGGCTCCAACAACTCCAGCACGATGGGCGGCACCACCAGCTCCTTCCAGAGACCTTCGGTCCACCAAGCGCCCTCCAAATGAGAGCCGTAATAAAGGGCGTGGCTGCGTCCCTGGGCCGCCAGACGTTGTTTCTCGTTCTGCAAGCTCTCCCGCTGGCGCGAGCGGCTCCGGGCTTGCTCTTCGGCTTCGGTGGGCACGCGCACGACGCAGAACGCCTCCCGATTGCCGGCGACATACCGGTCCAGGCTCAGCACCATCTCTTTGGCGTCCCGCTTGTCGGTCTTGACCTTCTTGCCATACTGGTCCCAATCCCGCGGCCGGATCACGTAGTTGGTAATGCCCACCTCCTTGAGCTTCCGATGCAAACGGTAGCCAAAGGGACCCGCCTCGTAACAACTGTAAACCTGCTGGGCCGGCGTCGTCTGTTTCTTGGCCCACTCCAGAAACTGGCGCGGGCTGAACCGTTGTGGCGGCTGGGGCGCTCCGCCATCAATTTGACGCACCACCACGTAGCGCTCCAGGTGCACGTCGATGCCCAGCTTGATGACCGAAGGTGGTGGCGGTCCGCTCTCGCAGCTCGGGGCCGATGCCCCTGCGGCTAGCGAAACCTTGCCGGGGTTCAGCACGGTCTGGACCAGCGTTGCGGTTTCTGGTGGCGCGGAGGGCGAGGCTTGCTTCTCCGTCGTCTTGATTCTACTCTTGCTCTTGTAAGTTAGTTTTATCATTGGGGGTCAGGTTACGGAATTTCTCCCAGCCTGACCACGCCATGTTATCTTTTGGGAATGCCAGTCCATACCTCTCTTTTCTTCTCAGGGAGGCAGTGCAGCAAGTTTTGTATATCCGGCCATTTAAAAATTTATCAGGGTAGTATGGAGGAGTGGATTGGCTCTTTTGCCCAGCCAGATATAGGAAACTTCCCCCTGCCTCCACCACCTCCAAATTGGGTTTCCAGGGACAAGATTTGCCAAACTTGCCCCCTGCCTCTACCGATTACCCTGACACTGGCTGGCACCTCAAAGCGCCTGAAAACGCTCAACTGCCGGTCGTTTTGCCAGCCCTAAGCGCCCGCCCGCGCGTCCATCCCGCCGCCCGTATAGCGCCCCACGTTGCTTGCTCAGAACCGGCCAAAATTCGCAAAATTGGCTATTGACATCCGCCTCCGCTCTGCCAATATTACATTATGCTTGGTGAGACCCAAGAACCAATTCTCCCTCACCCGCGCAGCGCTGAGTACATGCGGGCGCGCCAAAAAGCAAATACCTATCAGTCCGAATGAAGCCTCAAGCAAAGCGACGTTCGCTTGCTGTGGGCCAGACCGGCTGCGCT